>Ga0302319_10005200_pt1 | contig 26273 bp, 16 predicted proteins | sample Bog_T0_2_FD_203319 | JGI IMG/M metagenome (GOLD analysis project Ga0302319, IMG submission 203319) | Peat permafrost microbial communities from Stordalen Mire near Abisko, Sweden - Bog_T0_2 | ecosystem: Environmental > Terrestrial > Soil > Wetlands > Peat | place: Sweden: Abisko, Stordalen Mire... | reverse complement strand
TTGCGGAAATCACGCGGCCGGAATCCGTGGACGTGAAGGCATTGAACGAAAAGGGCAAGCTGATTGAATTCCGTTGCGGCGGCCTGCTGGCGCGCGCGGTGCAGCACGAGACGGATCATTTGAACGGGATCCTGTTCATTGACCGGATGGAGCGGACGGCGAAGGAGGAATTTCGCGACGAACTGGATGCGCTCCAAGCGCTGACGAAGGCGGAGTTGAAGCAGGTGAAATGATAAATGGCTGCAATAAATCTTTTCGATCGACTCATGTGGTTTCGTTGGCGACTTCGCAATGATGAAGGAGAGTTTGGGATAAAGCGGGACCAGGTCATCAAAAGACTTCATTCCACATGTGAATTTGGACTTTTGAGTTTAGTCCTGGGACTTTAACATGATCTCGTGAGCAAAAAAAGCACCCGCATTGCCGCGATGGTCGAATCTTTCCAGGGACGGGAACTGGACGCACACTATTTCGCCTATTTCGACTGTTTCAACCATCAGCTTTTTTTCGAGGCGCACGATGTGCTGGAGCATTTGTGGCTTAAAGACAGACACGGCGCGGATGGAAATTTTTACAAGGGACTCATCCAACTCACCGGCGCGTTCGTGCATCTTCAAAAAAACCGGCTCCGTCCCGCCGCCGCTTTGTTCAAGCTTGCCGGTAACAACTTGGAAAAATATCCGCATGAACATAAATGCTTGGATTTGAAGGTGGTTTGCGCTTTGGCCCGAAAGTGGCTGGGAGATTTGGAGCAAAACGGTTTCAAGCTCAATCCGCTGGCGACGGCCCCCGCGCCGAGGCTGGCTTTGAAGATACCGGTCAATTGACATGAACATGAAACGCATCGTGCTGGCGGGCGGCAGCGGCTTTCTGGGCCAGTCGCTCGCCAAGGCGCTCGTCGTGCGGGGCTATGAAGTCATCGTGCTGACGCGCACGCCGCACCGGCGCAGCGGCTTTCGGGAAGTGGAGTGGGACGGGGTGCACGTCGGCGAATGGATCCGGCATCTGAACGGCGCGGAAGCCGTTGTGAATCTCTCCGGGCGCAGTGTCAACTGTCCGCACACGCCGGAAAATATTGATGAAATTCTGGAGTCGCGCGTGAATTCGGTGAAGGCCCTCGCACAGTCATTTCCCCACATCAAAAAACCGCCGCGTGTCTGGATCCAGGCTGGCGCAGTTGGTTTTTACGGTGATACGAAGGACCGCTTGTGTGACGAAAGCTCGCCTGCCGGCCACGACGCGCTGGCTGGCGTCTGCAAACTGTGGGAGAACGCGTTCAATGCGACGGACACGCCCCAGACGCGCCGCGTGCTGCTGCGGATTGGCTTTGTGCTGGGCCGCAACGGCGGCGCGCTCCCGGTGCTGGCCAGGCTTACGAAACGATTTCTCGGGGGCACCGTCGGCCGCGGCAAACAATACATCAGTTGGATTCACGTTGCGGATTTGATGCGGATGTTCATTGAGTCTCTTGAACGCGAAAATTTATCCGGCACGTTCAACGCGGTCGGCCTCAATCCCGAGACCAACCGCTATTTCATGCGCGAACTTCGCCACGCGCTGCACCGGCCATGGAGCCCGCCTGTGCCGGAATTCGTCGTGCGGCTGGGCGCGCGTTGGATGAAAACCGAGCCTTCGCTGGCGCTGGCCAGCCAATGCTGCGCGCCGATCCGCTTCTTGGAGGCGGGCTTTGAATATCAATTCTCGAAGTTGCGCCCGGCGCTGGAAAATCTTTGCCGCGACTGAAATGCTTTACGTCAGCGCGTCGGCGAGGAGGCACGCCATGTGCCGCGTCCAGTTGGGAACGAGGTGCTTGACTTGCTGGCGGCAACTGGTGCCGGAAGCAATGACGATGGTGCCATAGGGTTGGGCCTTGATTTGGGTGATGAGCGGCTCGGCGATCTTCAGTGAAAGTTCATACTTCGATTTGGCCATCCCGAACGCGCCGGCCATGCCGCAACAGCCGGTGTCGAGCAACTCAACCGTCCGCTCGGGCAACCGCTCCGCGAGTTCGCGCATGTAACCGGTGTCCGCCAGGGACTTGGCGTGGCAATGCACGTGGATGACAATGCGCTGCGCCTCCTGGTTGAACTTCAGCGCATTTGGCGACTGCTTCAGCAGATTCCCGATGAACTCCTCGAACAAAATGCAGCGGCGCGCAACATGTTCTGCGGCTGGCAGCTTTAGTTCACGGTAATCCTCAATGAACATTGAATGGCAAGAGGGCTCAAGAAAGATGATCGGCACATCGCCGACTTGGTTCAGCAGCGCTAGGTTGTGCCGTCCCAGCCGGGCGGCTTCGCCGAGATTGCCCTGGCCGAAGGCCGGGCGGCCGCAGCATTTGCGCTGCACCGGCAGCGTGACTTCAAACCCGGCGGCCTCCAGCACCGCGACGGCGGCGACGCCGATTTCCGGTTCGTGATAGCGTGCAAACGTGTCGTCCCAAAGAATGACTTTTCCACGGTAGGCGGCGCGAAACTTCGGACGCTTCGCAAACCATTGGTCGAACCGCCTGCGTGAAAATGGCGGCAACGGGCGTTCGGTTGTGATACCGAAAAATTTTCCAAAAAAATGCCGCAGCGAATGGGAACGCGCCAGGAAATTGGCCAGACCGGGCATCGCACAACCCAGCCTGCCGAACTGATCCACCGAACTCAACAATCTCGTGCGCCAATCCAATCCGTCCCGCTGGATGCGGGCGTGGAGCAGTTCGGCTTTGAGCAGCGCCATGTTCACGTTGGACGGACATTCCGTGGCGCAGGCCCTGCACGAAAGGCAATTGCCCAGGGCGGCTTCGAGTTCCGTCGAACGCAGCGGGTCGCCGATTTCGCGCAATTCCAGCGCCGCGCGGATCGTATTGGCGCGTCCGCGGGTGGACATGATCTCTTCGCCGGTCGCCAGATAGGTTGGGCACATTGTCGGCGTCTGTTTGAGACAGCCGCCGCAGCCATTGCACTGTTCCAGATTGCCGGTGAACGAGTCGTCCTTGGCCGCGAACGCAAGTTTGGGCTCAAAGGGCAGTTGCAGCGAATAACCGGCGCCGAGGCGCAGGTTCTGGTCAATTTTGTAACGGTCGTCGGAAATGATTTTGCCGGGATTGAACAGGTTATTTGGATCGAAGGAATGCTTGATTTGCTTCATCAAGCTGTAAAGTTCCTCGCCGACCTGCGCCTGGAGAAATTCCGTGCGCGCGATGCCGACGCCGTGTTCGCCCGCGAGCGAACCTTTGAATTGCAGAACCAAGGCAGAAACCTCGTCGGCAATCTGCCGGTATTTGTGCAAATCTTCCGGGCGATGCAGGTCCAGCACCGGTCGGACGTGCAGCAGGCCCGCCGCCGCATGGCCGTAATACGAAGCCGATACGCCTGCATCTTGCATCAAATTTTGCAGATGGAGAATGTATGCCGGCAAATCCTGCGGGCGCACCGCTGCATCTTCAATGAAGCAGGCGGGCTTTGCGCCTCCTTTGCAACCGGTCAGCAGGGACAAACCTGCCTTGCGCACCGACCAGACCAAATCCGCCTCGCCCTGCGTCTTTAAAATCAGCCGGCGCAGACCCAGTTTCTTTTTCTTCAGCAGGGCAAGCCGTTCCTTGACGTCCTCAAAAAACTCGATGATCAAAATGGATTCGCAGGGCTTCTGATCCAGTTCGAGTAGATCGCGGGCGGCTTGAAATTCGTGCTGGCCGCGCGTCTGGTCAAACAGCGGTCGGTCAATGTGTTCAATCGCAGCTGGCTTGAGTTCAAGCAATGCTTCCGTGGCCTGCAGCGCTTCGGTTACGGTCGCAAAGAATATCAATCCGGTGCCGCACTCCGCCGGCAAGGGGACAATGTTCAGTTCCGCCGCCACCACCGCCGCCAGTGTGCCTTCGCTGCCGGTGAGGATGGGCAGGAGATTGCCCGGGTTCTCCAATGTGCGCGCCAGCCCATAGCCGGGCCAGCGTTTCAAGAGTCCCGGCGGAAAACGCTCCGCAATCTGCAGGGCGTTGAACGCCACCAGGTCCTCGACCAGATTGCGCTGCCGCTGCAAGGTGTCGTGGCCCGGGCCGACCTTCACCACGCTGCCGTCGGCCAGGACGATTTGCAGTTCGTTGACGTGCATTCCCGTCGTGCCATAGACCGGTGTGTGCGAGCCCGAGGAATCATTCGCGATCATTCCGCCAAGCGTTGCGCGCGAACTTGTCGCCACGTCCGGCCCGAAACGGAATCCGCGCGGCTTGAGAAAAAGATTCAACTGGTCCAGCACCAGGCCCGGCCCGACCAGCACGGTCCGGCGATCCTTGTTGAAATCAAAAATCTGCCGGTTGTGCCGCGCGAAATCAACAACGAGGCCTTCGCCAATCGCGCCACCGGAAAGTCCCGTTCCGGCACCCCGCGGAATTACCGGAACGCCCGCCAGCGCCGCCGCCCGGATGATGGAGCTGGCCTGTGCCGCGCCCTTGGGGAAGGCCACCGCCAGCGGGACGATTTGATAAGGCGAGGCATCCGTGGCGTAAAGCTGGCGCGTGAGGTTGTCACACGCGACCTCGCAGGTGGCTGCCTTCAGCGTGACCAGTTGTTGGGTGGACAGCATGCGGACGCCGACAAGCTATCGGCGTGACACGGCGTTGACAATGCCATTAACTCATCGCCCATGAGTTTAAGTTCGCGGGCGCGTTCCGAGGAATTTTTGAAGATCAGCAGCCAGTTTCAACTGGGCGCGCTCGTCACCGAATCATCGCATCCCGTTACGGCCGGTTTGAGCAGGGCGGCGAAACAGGATGTTGCCGCCGCGCTGAAACTGCTCTTCGACGTGGACGAGGACGTGGTGAAAAAATTCCGCGAGTTTGTCGGATCGCGCCGGGCGGTGGAAATCAAGGAAACGATCCTGCGCTCACTAAAAAGCGGGGGGCGGATGTTCTTCACCGGCTGCGGCTCAACCGGACGCTTGAGCATCCTGCTGGATTCCGTCTGGCGCGATTTCTGGCAGCAGCAGCGCCTGGGCAAATTGTTTCCGGTCGGCGATTATGAAACGCGCACATTCAGCGTCATGGCGGGCGGCGATTATGCGCTCATCAAATCGGTCGAAGGCTTCGAGGATTTTACCGCGTTCGGAAAGAAACAGATCCATGACCTCGGTGTGTCGGCGAAGGATGTCGTTTTCGCCATCACCGAGGGCGGCGAAACGTCATTCGTCATCGGCACGGCCTGGGCGGGCGTGGCTGCGGGCGCAAAAGTCTATTTCGTCTATAACAACCCCGACGATGTGCTCTGCAAAACGGTCAAACGCAGCCGTGAAGTTATTGAGGATGCGCGCATCGAAAAAATCAACCTGACGACCGGCCCGATGGCGATCATGGGTTCCACGCGGATGCAGGCGACTTCCATCCAGTTGATCGTCCTGCTCACGGTTTTGGAAATGGTCGTGCGCGAACTGCTTGGTTTGGGGGCGAACGAGGTGCCGGAACAGTCCCTGAAAAGTCTGGCCGGGATGCTCGCGAATTTGAAGTCGCCCGAGCTGCTGGCGCAACTGGCAGAACTGGTCGCGCTGGAGGAATCCGTTTATCGCAGCGGACATAAGAACAATTATTTCGCCCGGCAACTGGCGATTGATGTCCTGACCGACACGACGGAGCGCTCGCCAACCTATTGCACGCCGCCGTTCCGGAAATTCGACGACGCAACTGCATCCGAGTCGTGGGCGTTTTTATTTCTGTCGCAGTCGGAAACGCCCGGCGCGTGGCAGCACCTTTTGAAACGCGAACCGCGCTGTGTGGAATGGAACGAAAGCGAAGTCCACGAGCTGGTCGGCGGGGAAAAACTGCCGCGCACGATGGAGACGCTCCGCAAGATCAGCCGCGCCGAACTGATGCGTTTCCGGATCGGGCTGGGCGGCCAGCAGTTCCGTCCGCTGACAATCGGGGATTGCGCGGTGGCCGTGATTTCGCGCACGGAGATCGCCGCCATGATCGCCCCCGGCGGGTTTTATCACGCACAGCTTGAGGCGGCGCGGCGGGCTGGCGCGCGCACGGGGCTGATTCATTTGGGGACGAACTATTCCATCCGCCGCCTTCGTGCCGCCATCGCCGGCTCGCAGCGCGACTGCGTTTCAGTTTTCGTGCCGTTGCCGGAGACGGATCTGCTGCTGGACGGTGTGAAACGCACCGGCTTGAAGCTTTTGCTGAACGCGCTCTCCACCTGCACGATGGTCCGACTCGGGCGCGTGATGGGCAACACGATGATCTGGGTGGTGGCGAGCAACCTGAAGCTGATTGACCGCGCGACCCGCTATATCGTGCAACTCACCGGCCTGACTTACGAGGAGGCGAACCAACTGCTGTTTGAAGTCGTCGAGTATATCGAGCCACGCATGAAATCAGACCAGGCCTATCCGCCGGTGGTCGGACTGGCCGTGCTGCGCGCAAAAAATGGTTTGACGAATGAACAAGCGGAAAAGCGTTTACTGGCAGGGTGAATACTCTGGCGAGGCCGGTTCACGGCATATAAAAGCGGTCTTGGAATTGAAGCCGGGCCGGCATAACTTGACAATATGTTTTTGGCGGCGTCAAACAAAGCACGGCGGTTGTTGCATTTGAGCTACATTGCACATGTGGATTCAGCCGATCTCCAGCGCGGTTACGACGATGTGATGGCATTGCTGGCGGATTTGCCCGCCGGTTTTGCGATGCTCGTTGATTTGGATCGCCTCGAATCCATGGACATTGCCTGTGTCGAGGAACTCGGCAAAATGATGGAACTCCTCGACCGGCGTGGTTTGGAACAGGTGGTGCGCGTGATTCCTGACCCGGCCAAGGACATCGGCTTCAACATCCTTTCCCGGTTTCATTATCATCACAATCTGCGGACAACGAATTGCCAGACAATGACTGAAGCCGCGAAACTTTTGTCACTTTAAGGCGATAATAATTCGTTCAAACCAGATGCCGGGCCTGACGTTTGGGTAAAGTGGACTTTGTTTTCTGCGGCGAAAGGAGCGGTTCTTCGCTGGAAAGAAAATCCTTCATGAAACCCGGCTTGTCGTGGCGTCCGCCACGTTTGTAATCGCGCCACATCGTTTCGGCAACCCGCTTCGGGTCAAGCCGGAGTTCGGCGGTGAGAAAATCAAAGAGCAGTTCCATGAGCCGCAACAGCGCGATGCCGTCGGTCCGCTTCACGCGCGCGTGCAGCCAGTCGCTCCAGCGTAGGAAGGCGTGAAAGGGCGAAGCTCCGCTCCAGATCAACGGCACGGTGTCCGGAAAGTTGCCGCTGTTGCCGACCATGTCCCAGTAGCGCGCGAAACGGCGCAGGCGTTGCATCGTTGCAAAATCAACCAGCCTATTTTGCAACATTTCGTAGGGCGGATGCGCGCCGTAAACCATCTGCCATTCCGCGTCGTGCCGGATGATCGGCGTGCCGCGCAGCCGTTTCAGAATGCCGACCTGGATTTCCTGCGGGCCGAGCGCGATGAGCCGGTCGAAGCCGGTGGCGAAACTTTCAATCGATTCGCCCGGCAGGCCGACGATCAAATCAGCATGGATGTGAACCCCGGTTTGCCGACGCAGATAATTAAAATTATCCGCGAGTCGTTCGTAATTCTGCCGCCGGCTGATGAGCGCGCCGACTTCGGGGTTGAACGTCTGGATGCCGACTTCAAATTGCAGTGTGCCCGGTGGAAATTTGGCGATGATTTCGCGCAGTTCGGCGGGCAGCCGGTCAGGGATCATTTCAAAATGATAAAAATGGCCGGACTGATGGCGCGCGAGAAAAAATTCCAGGATGGTCCGGCTGGTGGCGATGTTGAGATTGAAAGTGCGGTCAACAAACTTGAACTGCTTCACGCCACGATCAAGCAGATGCTGCATCTGGCCAAGGAAAACCGGCAGGGGCACCTGCCGGACCGGGATGTCGAGCGACGAAAGGCAAAACTCGCAAGTAAACGGACAGCCGCGCGACGCTTCCACGTAGATGATGCGGTGCGCAATATCGTCATCGGTGTAAAGGTCGTAGGGCAGAATAATGTTGGAAAAGTCCGGCAGCTCGGCGGGAATGATTTTGGGCAACGTGGTAGGGACGCGCTGCTGCACGTCCTGGCCGAGCGGCAGCTCGGCCCCACCAAGCAACCCGCGGCAAACTTCTGCGAATTTCAAATCGGCCTCGCCGGTGATGACGTGGTCGGCCAGTTGAACGATGGGCTGGCTCTCGGTTTCGTAACTGACCTCCGGGCCGCCGAGAATAATTTTGATTTCGGGTCGCAAGCGTTTGATGGTGGCGATGACTTCCGTGCTCGGCGCGACATTCCAGATGTAAACGCCGAAGCCGATGATTTTAGGGTCGCGCGCCAGCAGCATTTCCGCGATGTCGAGCGGGCGCTGGTTGATGTCAAATTCCACGAGCACCGCGCTCGAACGCAGCGGGCCGAGGTTGGCCAGCAGGTAACGCAAGCCGAACGCGGCATGAATATATTTTGCGTTGAGGGTGGTTAATACGATGTCCGCCACGGTGCAAGTCTATCAACGGAATGGACCCGGTGCAATGCGGCAACCTCTTGGCGCGCGAACCCAGTTTGGCAGGGATGGCGCAATGTCCCCGCCAGTTTTCATTCGACCCGCCGTGTTTTCGTTGTTATCTTGCCGTCATGTCATCCGATGAAATTTTGCTCGAAGCGGAGGAAAAAATGATCAAGTCCGAGCAGGCGGTCGTGAACGGACTGGCCGGCGTCCGCACCGGCAAGGCCTCGTCCTCGCTCATCGAGAACATTCTGGTGGAAGTCTATGGCTCGCAGATGCGCCTGCGCGAATTGGCCGGTATTTCCACGCCGGAGCCGCGCATGTTGGTTGTGCAGCCGTGGGACATCACCGGCATCCAGGCGATTGAGAAGGCCATCCAGAAGGCCAACCTCGGCCTCTCGCCGGTCGTGCAGGGGAAAATCATCCGCGTCGCGTTCCCGGAATTGAGCACCGAACGCCGCCAGGAATTCGTGAAGATCACCAAGAAGATGGCCGAGGACGGCCGCGTGGCCGTGCGTCATGTTCGTCGCGACGCCATGGAAGAATTGAAAAAGGCGGTCAAGGCCAGCGAGACCAGCGAGGAAGACCAGGAAAAGACCGAGAAGGAAATCCAGAAGCTGACCGACCAATACATCGCCAAGATTGACACGCACCTTGCCCACAAGGAAAAAGAAATCCTGACGGTTTGAGTTGTTTCATTTGGCGGGAGTCGGGGTGACGAGACTCATATTCAAAACGTAACCAGAGGTTTTTCGTGGCTTCGTTCCATTTCAATCGTTGGCGTCTGTATTTTGATTGCCGACGGATCGGTTTGCCGTGTCACCCACCGGAGTGAAACTGACTGTCCCCGGATTAAACGTGTCAGCTTCCACATTTTGTGTGCGACCTCCCGATTGAATGCGGCACCCAAGTCTGTAATTCATTGGCAAGCCGGAAGCTTATTTTCCTTTCTTTTTTTTGCGAGCCATTCAAAAATTGAAAGATGGATTTATCTGCGTCGGAGAACGTGACGGGTGTCAGGATTTGCGGTCAACACCATCTGGATGAAACGCACGGCTTGGCTTGGGCGAGCCGCTTTGAACAGAGTCCGAGGCTGATCTGATCGTTCCTGGACCAAATGAAAATTATTTTGTCATGCGCCTTGGCCCTTTTGACTGGGTCGTCGGGCATGCTTTTGTGCGCTGCGGATCAAACGTGGCATCAGGAAAGGAATTATAAGTGGTCTGAACTTCAGGTGCCGCCGGAGGGCAAGCCGGGGTTCACGCTGCTGCCGCCGGAGCAGACCGGCATCACGTTCACCAACCCGATGGACGAGCGTGTGCTGGCCACCAACCGGGTGTTGCCAAACGGCAGTGGCGTTGCGATCGGAGACATTTACAACAACGGGTTGCCGGCCATTTTCCTGTGCAGCTTGGATGGGCACAATGCGCTTTACAAAAATCTGGGCGGGATGAAGTTCAAGGATGTCACCCAGGCGTCCGGCATTAATTGCAGCAACCTGATCTGCCGGGGCGCGGTGTTTGCGGACATCAACGGGGACGGCTGGCTGGATTTGCTGGTGAGCACGACGGGTTCAGGGGTGCTGTGTTTCACGAACAAGGGGGACGGGACCTTTGTGGAATGCAGCCAATCTGCCGGGACGTTGAGCCGATACGGGGCAACGACCCTGGCGCTGGCGGACATTGACGGCCGGGGCCCGCTGGATTTGTATGTGGCTGACTATCGCGTCGAGGATTCACGTGATCGCATGGAGTTTGATAATGTTGATATTTTCAAGGTGAACGGCGAGTTGACCGTGGCTCCGGCGCTGCAGGATCGCTTTATCTTTACCAATGGAACCATCCTGGAGTATGGCGAACCCGATCTGGTGTATCGCAACGACGGGAAAGGACATTTTAGCGCGCTGTCGTGGACGGACGGGACCTTTTTGGACGAAGAGGGCAACCCGCTGACGGGGCCGCCGAAGGATTGGGGATTGACAGCGGCGTTTCGCGATCTGAATGGGGACGGGGCGCCGGATCTATACGTGTGCAACGACTACTGGACGCCGGACCGGCTGTGGCTCAACGACGGCAAGGGTCATTTTCGAGCCGCCCCGCCATTGGCTTTGCGGCATACCAGTAAGTTTTCCATGGGTGTTGATTTTGCGGACATTGACCGGGACGGCCGGATGGATTTCTGTGTTATGGACATGTTGAGCCAGGACTGGCGTGTGCGTAAACGTCAACTGATGGTTTCAGGCTCACCGCGCTCGCCAATTGGGACCATAGCTGACCGTCCGCAGATTCCCCAAAACGTGCTGTTCCGGAACCGTGGCGACGGCACTTTTGAAGAGATTGCCGCCTACGCCGGGGTGGCCGCCTCCGGGTGGTCCTGGCAACCGGTGTTTATTGACGTGGACCTTGACGGCTGGGAAGACATGATCATCCCCACGGGCTTCGCGTACGATTTGAACGATGCAGACACCATGGAAAAGACGGAGAAATTGCGACGTGCCGGCACGTTGGTTCCGCCGAAGGTGGGTGCCGATGGCCAGCCGGAGGCACGCACAGCCCAGGAACAAAAGACGGAAGAGTTGTATCAGGTGAATCGGCTGGCTGAACCGTTGAAGACGCCGATAGTGGGCTTCCGGAATTTGGGGAACCTGAAATTTGCGGAGGCAGGAGCGGCGTGGGGGCTGGCACAACCGGCGCTGCACAATGGGATCGCGGTGGGGGACCTGGACCAGGACGGGGGTTTGGATTTTGTGGTGAACAATCTGGGCAGCGCGGCCAGCGTGTATCACAACCACGGATCGGCGCCGCGCGTGGCGGTGCGGTTGAAGGGGCTGAGCCCCAACACCCAGGGGATTGGGGCGAAGATCAAGCTGCTGGACGGGGCGGTGCCGATGCAAAGCCAGGAGGTGGCGTGTGGGGGGATGTATTTGTCGGGGTCGGATCCGGAACGGGTGTTTGCGGCGGGCAAAAGCCAGAGCATGAGGATTGAAGTGAAGTGGCGCAACGGGCGGGAGAGCATCGTCGAGGACGTAAAGCCCAACCGGCTGTATGAGATAGAAGAGGTGGGCGCGGCGGGGATGACGAACCGGCCGGCGGAGGTGGCAGAGCGGCCGTATTTCCAGGATGTGAGCGGGATGATCTCGCACGAGCATCACCAGGAGTATTATGATGATTACGCACGGCAGCCGTTGTTGCCCTGGCAATTGAGCCAGGCTGGGCCTGGAGTGGCTTGGGTTGATCTGCGTGGTGACAAGCAGGAGGAACTGGTGATTGGCAGCGGGCGGGGCGGCAACTTGGGCGTCTATATTCCTAACACCAACGGGAGTCTGGTTCACGTGCTGGCCAAATCCATTTTGCCGGAAGACCTGACGGGCATCGTGGGGTGGGTTCCGGGACCGAATGCGCGGGCACTGGTGATGGGCCGGGATAATTACGAATCAACGGGCACTCCGCCCTCGGCGTCGGTGGTCAGCTATGTTCCGACGCCACAAAAACAGGATTTGCCGGCCACATTGGCCAGCACTGGGCCGCTGGCGGTGGCGGATGTTTATGGAGACGGGAAGCTGGATTTGTTTGTGGGCGGGCGGGTGATCCCCGGGCGGTATCCGGAGGCGGCCGATTCCAAGCTGTATCGCAACGTGGCGGGGCGACTGGTGGTGGACGAGGAAAACAGCCGGGTGTTGGAGAAGGTGGGCCTGGTCAATGGTGCGGTGTGGAGCGACCTGGATGGCGGTGGTTATCCCGACCTGATTCTGGCGTGTGAATGGGGGCCGATCCGAGTGTTTAAAAACGACAAAGGACACCTGCATGAGATCACGAAGGAACTGGGACTGGACCGTTACACGGGATTGTGGCACGGGGTGACGACGGGGGACCTGGCCGGGGACGGCCGGATGGATATCATTGCGGGCAACTGGGGGCTGAACGGTGATTATGAAGCCGGCAGCAACCAGCCGGTGCGGATGTATTACGGCGACTTTTCGGATCGGGGCGCGGATGACCTCATTGAGGCGGTGTATGATCCATTGCGCCAGGTGGAAGTTCCCCGCCGGATGCGAGACGCGCTGGCCAGTGCCTATCCGCCGTTGCTGGGGCGGTATCCGACGCATCAGGCCTATGCGGCGGCGACGCTGGAGGAGATACTGGCCATCCTGCCCAAACCGGCCGGACGGGTGGAGGCGAGGACGCTGGCCTCGACGGTTTTTTTCAACCGCACCAATCAATTTGAAGCGGTGGAACTGCCGTATGAGGCGCAGATCGCGCCGGTGTTTGGGGTGAACGTGGGGGATTTTGACGGAGATGGCCGCGAGGACATTTTCCTGAGCCAGAATTTTTTCCCATTGGCACCCAGTGCGGTGTCCATGTCGTTCCAAACTCCCGACGCCGGTCGGCGGCTGGATGCCGGGCGTGGGTTGTGGCTGCGGGGGACGGGCGGTGGCAAAGTGGAGGCGGTTCCGGGGCAGAAGTCGGGTATTTTGATTTACGGCGAGCAGCGGGGTTCGGCGCTGTGCGACTTCGACGGGGACGGCCGGGTGGATCTGGCGGTCAGCCAGAACGGGGCGGAGACCAAGCTGTATCAGAACGTGCTGGGCAAACCCGGCCTGCGGGTGCGGTTGAACGGGCCGCCGGGCAATCCCGACGGAGTGGGGGCGACGCTGCGATTGATGTTTGGTGAGCGGCTGGGCGCGGCGCGGGAAATTCATGGTGGCTCGGGCTACTGGTCGGAGGACAGCGTGGTGCAGGTGATGGGGTGTCCGGAAGCGCCGACGCAGATTTGGGTGCGGTGGCCGGGGGGCAAGACCACCACCAGCGTTATCCCGGCGGCCGCAAAGGAAATCACGGTGGACGCCGATGGCATCGTGACCATGAGCCGCTAGTCCACAGTCAGCCCGCACTTCCGCAGCATGACTGTAATTTCCAGTTCGCTGGAGTTGAGCTTCGATGCATTGCTCAACAAGTCCGTTCCCACTGCCGGATACCACGGGTGTCTCGATTGGTCGGTCAGTCCCGTCACGTCGAAGGGTTCAATTGTCTCGCGAATCTGAAGTTGCAGGCGGGCAATTTTCCTGGCGGTTGACGGTCGCCTTGCCGATTTACAGAGTTGCCGGAACTGATCCGCAAAGACCGGGTGTCGGCACAACAGAAATGAATCCGCCAAAAGGAATTTTTTCAGGCGCCGGGCGGCTTCCGAAAAACTCGCGGCGGCAAAATAAAGCAAACTTAACTCCCGAAATAAATCAAACCGACCCATCGTCGCATAAAGTGCTCCCACCAATTCTGCCGCCGTGTCCAGTTCGAGCAGGGTCAATTGCGAGTAATTTTGCAACTGTATTTGGATGGAAGGCTGTTGCCAGTGCGAGCCCAGCAGGCTGGCGACGCGTTTGACCCCGAGCAGGGTCAGGGGAAATCCGGTGGAAAGCAGTGGATCCACAAATCCCGCCGCCGAAGGCAGCAGTGCCCAGTGCGGACCGGTGGCGATGGCGTTGCGAAAAGCCGGACGCGGCAGGTGAACAAAAGGAATGATGGACTTGGCTGGCCCGAAAATTTCCGCGAGTGAAGGCAGCCGCGCCAGCAATCGCCGCCAGGCCGGTTCGCCGGACTTGAAATCCAGCTCGTGTGCCAAGGCGTCTGGTGCGGCGACTCCGGCGCTGGTAATGCCGTTGTTGAATTTGAGCACCCAAATCCAGCCGCCCGGGAAAACATGATGTACTGCGGCCTGCTCCGTCGGATACGGCGGAGTCCGGCCATTCGCGGAAAAATTATCCGGCAACGGACCGACGCCGTGGAAATGGGAATATAACGCCTGCGTGGGTGGCATCGTCTCGAATGTTTTTTCCGGCAGCCCCAATGCCCGGGAAAGAAAACCGCGCGGACCGGAGGCATCCACGACAAACTCCGCGGTGATTTCCATCGGGCGGCGATGCCGGGTTCCCGCCAGCCGCATACCATCCGGTTCTGCGACGGCGCGGTCCAGGATCGTTTCATCCCAATATTCCACACCCAAGGCTTGTGCCTGTTGGACGAGATAATGATCGAAGTCCGGGCGATACCAATGCGTGTCGGCGACTTCATCCCGCGGGCTGGCACCCACGAGGAGTTGTTGCCGGAGTTCCGGGTCCGGTCCGAATGGCCGGTCAAATTCGTGATGGTAAAACGTGAAGCCGCGTTTGAGGCCACAGGCCAGATGCGGCAACTGTTTCTGCCAAGGTCCCCATTTACACAGCGGCCGGATGAATGGCAGGTCATATTCCATGGCGATCTCCTCCAGCAACAGATTCGCAATGGGTGTGGAGGATTCACCAATGGCAAATCGGGGATGTCGTCCTCGTTCAATCAGAACGGTGGAGAAACCAAGCTGGTGGGCAATCATGGCGGTGAGCGAACCGGCGAAACCCGAACCGACGACAACGATCTGGAAATGCTGTTTGTTCATGCTCCGTTACAAAACTGGCAGCCAACCGCTGGCAGGATATGTTGGGACAGATTCATGGCGTGAATCCGTTGCCGGCGTTTTTCAAAACAGGCTGGACAACGCGAGAATTGCTCCAGATCCCAGGTGTCGGCAAAAATCCTTCCGTCGCCGCGCACAGCCAACGTCAGTTCCTGCGTTTTTTCCAGGGTGGCAAGCTGTGGTGGCGAGAATTCGCCGGTTTCGTTCAAGCGTTCCATCGCACCGTTGCCCGGGCGGGTGGGAATGAGGGAAACCACCGTCGCGCCACAGGACAAAGCGAAGACCGCCGATTTCACCGCCCATTCCAATCCTTCCGCCTCATCCATAAACGGCGGTTTCACGAGCACGAATACGCGCAAGGCCATTCCATTGTCCCGCAGGAACCCGGCAGCCTGCAAAAAATGTGCCGGGGTGAATTTCTTGTTCAACCGGGGCAGCACCTGCGGATGCACGGTTTCCAGTCCCATCGCCACCTCCAGCGAACCGGAGAGCAAGTCGCGAAACCGCACGGCTTTTTCTCCCACGAGACGCGGATGTGATTCGACCACGACATGCTTTGCGAACGCGACGGTGCGGGCGATGGCCGGATAATCCGCCGGGGGAACGGCTGCGGGATCAAAGAAACTGCCGCTGTTGTAGAGTTTGATTTGTTCGGGCTGGGAGCGGAGTTGCGCTAACGCATGATTAATCTGCGTCGGGATGGCGCCGGCCGGGACGGTTTGCGGGGTTGTATATTTCCACAAATCACACATCAGGCAACGCCACGGGCATTCCTTGTTGGTCAGCAGAATCGTGGCGGAACTGGCGATTTTTCCGGAAGCGGCCCGCTCCTCCTCCAGGAAAAAATCGTGCGGCTTGAAGGGATCAAGCGCTGCCGGCCGGGATGGCCGTTGGGCCGCGATCCACGCCGTCTGATCCCGTTCTGGTAAAACCGAACCCACGTGCCGGTTGGTTTATTTGTAAAGTGCCAGGAATTGTTTCCGGTATTCGGATTCCTCCCCGGACGTGCGCTGACGGAGACGCTCCACGGGAACCGCGCCGTGTTGAAAGCGGCGCTTGGCAAAAACCGGCAGATCGAGCCCGGTGATGGCCTTGACACCGCGGGAAACAATGTCGCCCTTGAGCGCGTATAGTTTTTCCACGGACATGTCGGTCAACGTTGTGAACGGGATGCCCTCGGCCACTTCGATGACGTTCGGGCGCGTGAACGGACTGAAGCCGGCGAAACCGAAATGGCGGGCCGGCGCGTAGGTGCGCAGATAGCTGCGGCTCAAACCGCCGCTGTAGGTGAGTGAATGTTTGATGCGGCCCACGCCCCAGCCCTCCTGGTAGAGCATCAGGTTGTTCACCACACTGCGGATGGTCAGCTCGGGATTTTCCTCGATGGGATAATCCTTCAAATTTTCGTCCCCGCCATCCCCGTCCACCAGATGCTTCCATAGGGGATAACGTGCGCGGATACCGCGGCACAGGGCCAGACCCATTGAGGCGCACTCGACATCCAGCGGCTTGTAATCCTCCATCACGCGCAGCGTCTCGGCGATGTCCAGCGATGCGAGATCGGCTTCGATGGGTTCAAGGAACAGTGCGAGGCCCAGGCGCTCCAGAAATTCCCGGGCTTGCTTGAAGTCCGGGCCATCGCCCAGATTAAGCGTGAACGCCTTGAGCCGGGCCGGGCTGAGGCCGAGCTGCCGCAGGACATGATACGTCACGAGGAAAACCGCCCCGCTGTCAATGCCGCCGGAAAACGCCACACCGATGGGTTCGTGCGATGGAATCCGTTTCAGCCACTTGGCGGTTTCGTCCGCCAGCGCACCGATGTAACGGCGTCCAATTTCATCCAGATCAGTCGAAAGCAAATTCCGCTCAGGCGTGAAGTAACGCGTGTAAGTCGGGTCAGGATCGGGACAGCCGATGAGCTGGAGTTCCACGACGTAATGCGCCGGAACCATGCGCGTGTAGCTGGGATGAAATTGACCGTGCAGTCCTTCGGTTTTTAGCTGGTTATAAATGACGTCAATACGGTCAGCCACAATCAATGCGGGTCCTTCGGCACGTTTGGCCAGGAAGTAGCGCATCGGGCGATCCATCGAGCGCGCCATGCGAACGGTCTTGCCCTCGCGCGCGAGCAGTGCATACGAACCATCAATCGCCCGCACCGCTTCAGGCTTGCCAGAGAGGACCCGGCGGCGCGCCTCGTCCAGACTGAGGTTGTTAATTTGGTTTAGGGAAGGGTCAAGCAGGTCCACCACTCGTTCGATGTATTCGTTCATGATCGGAGTCTCCAAAAATTGGGTTGCGGTTTCAACCATTCAAACCCCATTGGCGCCCGGTGACAAATCATTTTTGAAGAACAAAAAAGGGTAGGACGTGCAATCTTGTGCCCGCCGGTGATTTGCACTCGAAAAACGGCGCGCACGGAGGGGGGCGTCCTACCAGTCTTGACCCGCTACGGAGTTTCGGTGATGGTCATCGGCTGGTCCACCAGTACGTTTTCAATTTTTTGTTGGATGCCGCTCGGCCAGAAGATTTCCACGTCATCCGGTTTAGTGGCAGCGCCGAGGCCGATGGTGACGGGCAGTTCGGATTGGGAAAGGTAGCTGCGCGTGGGCATCACCTGTCGCAGCACGGTCTGGCCGCCGACAGTCACCTTGATCCGCGCGCCGATGGCGTCACGGTTGCTTTTGGTGCCCAGGAGTTTCAGGCGGATCCAGTGGTGGTGCAGGTTTTGGTCGTTGCGCAACAACAGCGGAGGTCCGCCGACCTGGGTCAGGACCACGTCGAGGTCGCCGTCGCCGTCAATGTCGGCATAAGCCGCGCCGCGCCCGACGATGGGTTGGAACAAGTCGGTGCCAGCCTTGTCCGGCGGCACAGCGACAAAGCAGCCGCCATTCTGGTCGCCGGCGTTCCAAAACAACTGGGCGGGTTGCGCATAGGTCTGGCTTTCCTGAATTTTACTGATTTCGGGTTCGAGATGGCCGTTGGCGGTGAGCAAATCCAACCGCCCGTCCAGATCGTAATCAAAGAAGAACAAACCGAATTTGAGAAACCGCCGGCTGTCCGGGCCAATGCCTTCGGTGATGGCTTCATCGGAAAAATTCGTGGGCGAGTTTTGCTGGACGTAAAGTGCGGTCATTTCGTTTGCGAAATTGCCGATGGCGATGCCGAGTTTGCCGTCGTTGTTGTAGTAGGCGGTGTCAATGCCCATCGCGCCGCGGGTGTTGCCGTAGCTGTCGAAGGCCACGCCGGACTGCGCCCCAACTTCCTTGAACGTGCCGTCGTGCTGGTTCAGGAAGACGAGATTTGGCACCGTGTCGTTGGCCACGACCAGATCAATCCAACCGTCGCCGTCAATGTCCACCGGCGCGACGCCGAGGGTTTTGGCGGCGGGCACGCCGGTGGCGGGATTTTTCACCTGCAAACCGCTTCGCGCCGAGACGTCGGTGAAATGGCCGTGGCCGTCGTTGTGATAAAGGCAGGGGAACGCACCCTGGAAATTCATCGGCTGGCCGTAGGCGCGCGTCCGACCGTCGATTTTGTAACCGACCTCGGCGTCAATGTCGCGCGACCATTGCACATAATTGCCGACGAAGAGGTCGAGCTTGCCGTCGTTGTCGTAATCAATGAACGCTGCGCACGTGCTCCAGCCGTTGGTCGCACCGCCCACGCCCGCCTCCTGGGTTACTTCATGAAACTTGCCGTGTCCGTCGTTGTGGAACAGATGGTTCCCGCCGACGGCCGTGATGAAAATATCAGGCAACCCGTCATTGTCATAATCCCCGATCGCCACCCCCATGCCATAAAAGCTCACGTCGAGGCCGGAGCCTTTGGTGACGTCGGTGAAATGACCGTGGCCGTCGTTGTGATAGAGGGCCATCGTCGTTGGCGACTTGCCTTCGGGGACATGGCCCGGCCACCAGGTGGAGTTGATGAAGAGCAAATCCTGATGGCCGTCGTTGTCGTAATCGAAGAAGGCCACACCGCCGCCCATGGTTTCGGGCAGCAGCTTTTCGCCGTAAGCGCCGTTGTTATGAACGAAGGTGATGCCGGCTTCCCGGGTGATGTCGGTGAATTTAGCCGCCGGGATTTCATCCGCCGCAGGGAGCACACACGTGTTTACAACCAGAGCCAGCGCTGCGAACGACGCAGAACCACACCAACCCCCGCCCTTCGCCTTCAGCCCGGAAAACAGGTTGAAGGCGTGGCCGGTCAAGCCTTGTGCCAGAGAGGATTTGTTTGGCATCTTGAAATCGGTTACAGCTTGTACCAGCAATCGGAACATCAGGCAACATGACAATCAAAAGCACCTTTCAAAGACGATGGATCCAGTGGCTGCTGGGGTTTGGCTTTTGGACACTGATTGGACTGTCGTTCGCGTTTCAGTTTTATATTTCCAGCGCCAAGGCGGGGCTGGAGGTGACCTGGCGGCAGGCGGTCAGTTACGCACTGGGGGACTGGTATGTGTTCGCGGTTCTGTCCATCCCGGTGGTCTGGCTGGCGCGGCGGTTTGATTTTGAATCCGGAAACCGGCGGCGGAGTTTCGCGGTGCACCTTCCTGCCAGCCTCGGATTTTCCCTTGCCTACATGGTTCTGCGGGCCCTCGTCGGGAGTTGGCAGAGCGAGGCGAGTTTTACGGAGGCCTTCCAGCCGCTGCTGGTGAAGACCTGGCATTTCAACCTGCTCATCTATTGGGTCATCGTCGCGGTCAGCTTCGCGTTCGATTATTACCGCAAGTATCAAGAGCGTGAACTACAGGCGGCGGAACTGGAGAAACAGCTGGCCCAGGCAAAATTGCAGGCGCTACAGATGCAATTGAACCCGCATTTTCTTTTCAACACGCTGCATTCCATCTCCTCGCTCATGCACCAGGATACGGAAGGCGCCGACCGGATGATGGTGCGCCTCAGCGATCTCCTGCGGGCAGCGCTGGAAAGTTCCGACACCCAGGAAGTGGCCCTGCACGACGAATTGGAGATCCTCCAGCGCTATCTGGACATCGAACAAATCCGGTTTGGCAGCCGGTTGACCGTGAAACTGGACATCGCGCCGGATACACTCGATGCCCGGGTGCCAAACCTTATTTTGCAACCCCTCGTGGAAAATGCAATCCGCCACGGCATCGAGCCGCACGCCCAACCCGGGCGCATCGGGTTGCGGGCGCAGCGCGTGAACGACAGACTCACATTGGAAGTCTGCGACAACGGCGGCGGCCTGCGAAAGGATGAACTGGCCGAGGAAGGGGTCGGCCTGTCCAATACGCGGGCGCGGTTGCAAACCCTCTACGGGGAGGCCCACGACTTCGAATTTTGCGACGCGCCGGGCGGCGGATTGCTGGTGCGAATGACCCTTCCCTTTCGGACGACCAACCCATGACGATGAAAATCCGGACATTGATCGTGGACGACGAACCGCTGGCGCGCGACCGGCTACGCCAGTTGCTGCAACACGAACTGAACATCGAGATCATCGGCGAATGCGCCGACGGCCGCGAGGCCGTCACCGTCATCAGAAAAATGACGCCGGAGCTCATTTTTCTGGATGTTCAGATGCCCGAATTGGACGGTTTTGGAGTGCTCGCGGCCGTGGGCGACGGCCCCAAGCCGGTGATCGTCTTTGTGACGGCGCACGACCAGTTCGCGGTGCGAGCGTTTGAAGTCCACGCGGTGGATTACCTGTTGAAGCCGTTCGACCGTGAACGTTTTCAGAAGGCCCTGCGTCGCGCCATCGAACAGATCGGAGGCCACGACCCGGGCACAATCCGCCAGCGACATTCGGCTCTGCTCGCCGATTTGAAATCAACGCAGCTGGCGGTGAAATCCGGCGGCCATATCGTGTGGGTGAAGCTGGATGAAATTGACTGGATCGGATCGGCGGACAATTACGCCGAACTGCACATTGGCGCAAAATCACATCTGCTGCGGGAAACCCTGGGGGCGCTCGAAGCCCGACTAACCCCGGAGAAATTCGTCCGCATCAGCCGGTCGGCCATCGTAAACGCCCAACACGTCAAGGAACTGCACCGGCTGTTTTATGGTGGTTGTGAACTGGTCCTCAACGACGGCACGCGACTGACCTTGAGCCGGCGCTATCGCGACAAGCTGCAACAGCTCGGTGTGAAGTGACCCCGCCCCATATGCCGGCCGTTCATCCCGGAATTCGTTCCGCCCGTCCCTAGTAGGTTGGCTTTTACAAATCATAACCATATCTTGTGACAAGTTAACCCCAATCAGAAGCACCTGAACTATGTCAACCAAGCCAAGAGGCGGCGTCTTCAGCCGTCAAAACAAAACCTTCGTTACCGGCGGAGCCCTAGTCCTGGCGGTCACCGCCTCGGTGTTTGCCCAGGAAAAACCGTTCATGCAGGCAGGCACCTCCCAACCGCCACCGCCCCTGTCCCCGCCCAAGGCCGCCACCAGCGGCACACCCGCCACACCCGCCACACCCGCCACCAGCGCCATCAATGGAGCCGCCGCCACGGATTCCAATCCGGTTGGGAAATTTTTCGACGGCAAGATTCCCGACGCGCTGGCGAACGGAAAGTTCAACCTTAATGTTCGCCTGCGTTATGAACAGGTGGATGACGACAAGGTTCCCGGCATCACCAAGCAATCGTATGCGCCCACGGTGCGGACGCGTTTTGGCTACACCACAGCGCCGCTCTATGGATTTCAAGCTATGCTTGAAGGGGTCAACATTTCCGTGCTTGGACCCGAACATAATTTCAATGCCGCAGGTTCAAACCACCAACCCGCGCGTCCGCCGGTGGGCGATCCGCCCATGACCCGGCTCGACCAAGCATGGCTGGGGTACACCAGCACCAATTATGTTAATTTCTCGGCCAAGGTGGGTCAGCAGCAGATCAACCTCGACAACCAGCGTTTCATTGGCGATGCGGGCTGGCGCCAGAACATGCAGACCTATGAAGCCGTCGGTACCCGGGTTGCACCCGTCAATGATTTTAATTTGTATTATTGCTACATCTGGCAAGTGGACCGCGTCTATGGCCAGGTGTCCGGCCTTCCTACAGCGAATACGGACTTTGATTCGCGGTCGCACCTGATCAACGTTTCGTATTCGGGTTGGCAATTTGGCCGCTTCGTCGGTTTCGCCTATCTGCTGGATTTGAGCAATGGCGCCGGCAACGCCAACTCCTGTGCGACGTATGGCGGTTATTTTGCCGGCACCGCGCCGGTATACGACAAGTTGACGGTTGATTATCGCGCTGAATTTGCCTGGCAGGATCAATATGCCGACAATCCGCAGAAATACAGCGCTGACTATTACAACGCGGAACTCGGCGCCAACCTCAAACCATTTGCCTTTGGCACTGGCTATGAAGTCTTGGGCAGCGGTGCCAATACCGGCGCGGGGGGCGGACGGGTGGGTTTCAAAACCCCTCTGGCCAGCCTGCACCCCTTCAACGGCTGGGCGGAGGTGTTCATCACCCACCCGAATAACGGCCTGCAGGACATTTACGAGTACGCGCAGCTGACGTTGCCGGAGCAAATCCCGGTTCGATTTATTTATCACAAATACTACGCAGACTATGGCGGTGGTGACTACGGCCAGGAATTCGACGTGATGGTCTCAAAAAAGTTTGGCAAGCACTGGTCGGCCATGGTCGAATGGGCTGACTATCTCGGCAAAGATGTAGCCGTGCCCGCCACCACTGTGGCGAAGGTGGACGTGCAAAAGCTCTGGACGGCGTTGGAATTCAATTTCTAATCCCGTGTCGCTTCGTCATGCGCCATTTAATTTTTTTCGGCCACCGTTCCTTCGGTTACACGCGCCCTTCCCAAGCAGGGCGCGTGTCCGGTTTTTGAAGGATAGAGGGCGGCCAAGCGAAAGACCGGCCAGCACCATTGACAATCAATTTGCGGAAAGCAAAAATGAAACTGCCATCCCATGGGAGACACTGAAATAAAGCCCGCCGGCGGACCGGCCAAAAAGAAATACGTGCGTGCCATCGGCCCGCGCCTGCGCCTCCTGCTGTATTTCATCTTCGCCCTGATCGCCGTTCTGGCTGCCAACTCCGTTTATCTCAGTGCCATTACCTTCTTGGAATGGCTCAAGAGCGACCCCAACACCACCTATCAGAACTGGTTTTACATGGTTATGTTCGGGACGCATCTCGGTCTCGGCCTGCTCATCGTGCTGCCCATTGTCGTTTTTGGCATTTTTCACATCATCAACGCGCATGACCGCCCGAACCGCCGTGCCGTCACGGTCGGCTACCTGCTCTTCTTCACGACCCTGGTGGTCCTGATTACCGGCCTGCTGCTGACACGCATCGATGTCTTTCAATTCAAAAACATCGGCCTGAAGGATCCGCGGCTGCGGTCCATCGCCTATTGGGCGCACATTATCACCCCCATCCTGGGCATCTGGCTCTACATCCTGCACCGGCTCGCCGGACCGCGGATCAAGTGGCGGGTCGGGTTGCAGTGGGGCGCGGCGGTGGGCGTCCTGACCATCGGCATGGTGCTCCTCCATTCGGCGCATCCGCGGAAGAATCAGACCGGTTCGGTGGAAGGCAAAAAATATTTTGAACCTTCCCTCGCCCGGACGGCCTCGGGCAATTTCATCCCGGCGCGCACGCTGATGATGGACAGCTATTGCCTGAACTGTCATCAGGACGCCTACAACGACTGGTTCCACAGCGCGCACCACTTCAGTTCGTTCAACAACAAGCCGTACCTCTTCAGCGTGCGCGAGACCCGGCAGGTCTCCCTCAAGCGCGACGGCAACGTGAAGGCCGCGCGTTGGTGCGCCGGCTGCCATGACGTGGTGCCGTTCTTCAGCGGCGCGTTTGACAATACCAATTACGACGACGTGCATGACCCGACCTCGCAGGCGGGCATCACCTGCACAGCCTGCCACGCCATCACACACATCAACAGCACCAGGGGCAATGCCGATTATACGATTGACGAACCGATTCATTATCCGTTTGCCTACAGCACCAACCGCTTTCTCCAATACCTCAACCAGCAGTTGGTCAAGGGCAAGCCGGAGTTTCACAAGAAGACTTTCATGAAGCCATTCATGCACACGGCGGAGTATTGCTCCACCTGCCACAAGGTCAGCCTTCCCGGTGACCTGAACCACTACAAGGATTTTCTCCGCGGGCAAAACCATTACGATCCCTACCTGCTCAGCGGCGTGTCCGGACACGGCGCCCGCAGCTTTTACTATCCGCCCAAGGCCGTGCAGAACTGCGCCGGCTGCCACATGCCACTGCAGGCCTCGGAGGATTTCGGGGCAAACTTCTTCAACCCCACGAACACCTCGACACGTTTCATCCACAATCATTTGTTCCTGGGAGCCAACACCGGCGTTGCGTTCATCCGTAATGACACCAACATCGTAAACGCGGAAACGACGTTCCTGAAAGGGTCGCTGCGCGTGGATATTTTCGGCGTCAAGGACGGCGGCGCAATTGACAATCCCCTGACCGCACCGCTGCGGCCGACGGTGCCGGCACTGAAGCGTGGCCACCATTACCTGCTTGAAGTCGTCCTGCGCACATTGAAGGTCGGCCACCTGTTCACCCAGGGCACGGTCGACTCGAATGAAGTCTGGGTGGATTCCAAGGTAAAGAGCGGCGACAAAATGATCGGCCGCAACGGCGGACTGGGACCGCACAATGAGGTGGATCCCTGGTCGCATTTCATCAATGTTTACATGCTCGACCGCAACGGCAACCGGGTGGACCGCCGCAATCCGCAGGACATTTTCACGCCGCTGTACAACCACCAGATTCCACCCGGCGCGGGCCAGGTGGTGCATTACGATTTTACCGTGCCGGAAGATCAAACCGGTCCGCTGACCGTCGAGGTAAAGCTGCAATACCGCAAATTCGACACGCTCTACATGAACTACGTGTTCGACACCAACTACGTCAAGGGCGCGCCGTTCACCGTGACCAACAACCTGCCCATCGTCACCATCGCGGCGGACAAAATTACCTTCCCGGTCGCGGGTGTGGACGCGACCGCGTCGCAACTGGCCGCCGTGGCCGCGCAAACCTCCAGCATCCCCGTGTGGCAGCGCTGGAATGATTATGGCATCGGCCTGCTGCTGGAAGGCAGTGTCGGGGCCGAAAAAGGCGAATTGATCCAGGCGACCGAGGCCTTCCAGCACGTCGAAAAACTCGGCCATGCCGACGGCCCGGTAAATCTGGCGCGGGTTTATTTCAAGGAAGGCCGGCTTGATGACACTGTGGCCGCGCTGCAACGCGCCGCGAAATTCGACCCGCCGGCGAACCGTTGGACCGTCGCCTGGTTCAACGGATTGGTCGATGAACAAAACGGTTTTCTCGACAAGGCCATCACCGAATTCCGCAGCATCCTAGAAGACCGTTATCCTGAACTCGACCAGCGCGGATTCGATTTCAGCAAGGATTACGAGGTCATCAACGAACTCGGCCAAACCTATTTCGAGCGCGCCCAAATGGAGCGCGCCCATCCGGAACAACAGAATGCATTCCTGAACCTGGCCGCCGATACCTTCCAGAAGACGCTGGCGCTAGATTCGGAAAATTTGACGGCGCATTACGCGCTTTCGTTGATCTATGCGCAACTCGGTGACGAAGCCAAGGCGGCTTATCACCGCCAGGAACATGAGAAGTATCTCCCGGATTACAATGCCCAGGATCGCGCCATCAGCATCGCCCGCCGGGCCAATCCGGCCGCCGACCACGCTGCCCAGGCCACCGTGATTTATCCCCTGCAACGACCCGGTGCGCCGGAACTGGCGCCGGGCGTTTCATACCCGGTTCAAAATCCAGCGGGAACCGGCATGATAAAACCGGTGCCGGCGGACATTAAAAACCTGCCCACCCTGCCACCCGTGGTTTCACGATAGCTTTTCCGGCCAAAACAAACTGATTTTACATGAAGCAACAATCCGATCCACCACCGGAAGAACAGGAAGAGTTTGGCCACGTTGATGACGCGATTATCGGCAAAGCCATCCGCTGGTCGGTCGTGGTGTTTGTCCTGATTGCCCTCCTGTTCGCCGGAGCGGTGCTTTATCTCAAACGTAAACCCGCGCCGTTGCCGCCGCAAATCACCCAGTTTACCGCCCCGGTGTCACCCGACCGGCCCCGGGCGGAAGTCCCGGCGGCTAAATTCACGGACGTCACCAAGGAGGCCGGCATCACCTTCGTTCATAACAACGGCGCTTACGGCGAAAAGTTGCTGCCCGAAACCATGGGCGGCGGTGTGGCCTTCTTCGATTACGACAACGAGGGCCGTCAGGATCTTCTTTTCATCAACTCCTGCGACTGGCCGTGGCACCAGTCCACCAACCAACCGCCTTCGACCATGGCACTCTACCACAA
>Ga0302319_10005198_pt1 | contig 26281 bp, 29 predicted proteins | sample Bog_T0_2_FD_203319 | JGI IMG/M metagenome (GOLD analysis project Ga0302319, IMG submission 203319) | Peat permafrost microbial communities from Stordalen Mire near Abisko, Sweden - Bog_T0_2 | ecosystem: Environmental > Terrestrial > Soil > Wetlands > Peat | place: Sweden: Abisko, Stordalen Mire... | reverse complement strand
TCAACTTTCCTATTGTTCTTTCTTTGTTCTAAAGCAATCTCCCAGAGTCTATTTATTTCTGGGACAGTAGGAAAAGTTAAGCCCCTATCTAAGGGGGAGCCAAAATTAGTAGATTTTTCACCAATTACTTCACCCGTATAAACTTTCTTAGATAAAACTAAGCTACTCATTATTTTTATATTACATTCACGAAAACCTGCTTTTTTAAATAGCTGACCTTGTATCGTATCTGGCATGATATATTCTATGGATAAAAATCTACGATGAAGATAAGTAATCTTTTGATATTGATAAATAAATTTCCAAATTTGCCGATGAAAATTTAACCTGTCTTTTTGTAAAGATTCATCCAGCTCTTTGCCTTTCTCTTTTGCTATTACTGCCCTAAGACTAATGTCTGCTAATCTAGACTGAATCTCTATAGCCTGACTAGTTGTTATAATACCCTCAGGCATTTCGCTTCCCAATTCATGCACCATTAATACATCTAAATTCTTGTTTTGACGAATAATTTTATCAACTATATCCAATAAAGTCTTTTCATCTACCCACGCTGATTCTAATACCCCTCCATAGGGCATAAACTGTCTAAGTAAGGTTAAAAAATGGGCATATATGTTCAACTCTTGATCACGATGTCTTATTGAAAATATCTCCATATCGCTTAGAGCAACTACAAAAGGATGACCATTCCTTAAAACCAACTGAATAAAACCAACCACTTCTTTCTTTCCTTTACGAGATCCAATGATTCTAAAGAAGCGATGCCCCCCCTGCCTTGCTTCCCCAGTTTCCAATTTATAATTCCAACCATCACTCCCCTGCAGTAAAAACATTTTCTTTATTTCACTAATCATCTTTAAATATTCGTTAAATTTATCTGTTGTCATAGCCCAATTTCCGCTGAACGCATCATCTAATTCAACAGCCATATCCAATTCATTAGAATCATTCCCTGCAATAGAAGCAGCATCATTATTAAAACTCAAGACAGATAGTAAAGCGGGATCGCTAAAAGAGCTTCCCCCTGAAAAATATTTTCTAGGGATAATTTCTTGTGTTAATGCATCTCGGTCATCTTTAATATAATTGTAAACGCCCTTTTTGAAAGCTTGAAGATAACGGTTGTAAATACCTTCGACATCATTGTGCACTAAACTTTTATCTATGATTGATGCTCCATAGCCAACTCCTGCAACTTTATTCTTATTTTCATAGACCTGTGCCAAAATACTATCCGTGACTTTCTTTTTGTACCACGTCGCAAGAATCACACTATAATAAACCTGCCTCAGTTGAGCAAAATTCCGATCCTCATTAACCTCCTTGGTAAGTTCAGGAATAATTATTTCTCTTAGAATATTCTTGGTAAGAATTGATTCACCCTGGGTTCTAATAGCTGCTTTGTGATAAACACGCTCATGCTTAGCAGTAGATACATAATCTTCTTCGAGCATGACTTTCAAGCTTGCCTGTGTGACATAGGCTGTTGCGGTTTGTACGTTCTCATAAACAACCGCTTTTGCAGGAACTATCCAAACTTTATTAAAAGTATTAACTGGAACATCCGTCGTACCGTATTTTTTTGAAGCTTCTTCATAAATCCGTTTCCAGAATTCTTTACCTAAACCCTTTTCAGGATAAATAAGAGACGCGGTTATCTGTTTTAGGATATAATCTTCGGCTAATAAATCCCGCCCCATTTGAGTTAGTCCAAAACTAGCAGGTATGATTCGATCTTTTTCATAGGGGCTTAGATTGACCCATAAATCTTTTGAAGGAATAGTTAAGCTGGCGAGAAAATATTTAACAAGTTTGGACGATTGTTCCTTTAATTGATCCTTGCTTAATTCACCATCACCTTTATTAAGAATAAAATCGAACCGAAACGGATTGTCAGCATGTAGCTTAATGCCCTTAAGAATAGGCGGATTAAATGCTGGGCTTAAGGCAACCATTGTTCCAGGTTGCGGCAAACTAAATTCTTGAGCTTGAACAAAAGGCACGATACCTATGATATTGACAAAAAAAACCACCAAAAACACCAAAGATTGTACAGGTTTACAAAAACTCATTTGGATTTTTAAAAAAAGTTTTTTGGTATAAAAATTGGATTTATTCATAGCTTTGATCATAGTATAAAGTATGGAACATATTTAGAATAAAACAAGGGATAGAGGGCTATTGGATGATTTTATAAAATTATCGATCAACTTTCTTAAGATTAGCTATTAGCTGATCTTGGGGATAAAGGGCTGCTTTCTGGCCCATCAAAGAAACGATAGACCTGAGGAATTGACTTTTAGTAATGATTAGGTCAAACTTTTTCTTTTTAATAATTAATCCCCAAACAAGGTTAGGATAACTTTTGAATTTCTTAAAACCAATGGCCATGTGGTCGAAGGCATTGGCTGAGTTAAAAACTTCTTCTCGGTTTGCATCCGTGTTCTTCACATAAACAGTGACATAATTAGACTTTTGGCCGAGCAAAAGGACTTGTTTGAAATCTCTATTTAAATCTTGATTATTATTTTCAACCCAAGCAATCCTTAATATCTTTCCCCATTTGCGTTCAAAAGTATTGCGGCTTTTCTTAAAAATATTATCGCTGGCAGAACCTCGTTTAAACGAACCATGTTCTTTATGCCAAACATAAGCCCCTCGGGCCACTCCTATCGCGTATCCCAATTCTTTGGCTTTCATGGAAATGTCGGTATCTTCAAAGAACATAGGGATATAATCTTGGGACAACCCCCTATTTTTATCCAGGATATCACGGCGCATGACCATGCAAAAACCAACACAGAAAGGCATTTCAGCAAACCCGGTGGGATGTTGACGCTTTAAATCAAAGGCTAGGTCATCAATGGAGGCCTGGGCTTTAGGATGAAGCCCAAGAGTGTTGCTGCTAGGATTTAACATACCAATGCTTGGGTATTTTTCCAACACTGCCATCATCTCATCTAGCCAGCCCTTGGTAAAAATCAAATCATTATTGGCGAGACACACATGGGGAGACTTGGAATAACTAAACCCTTGATTGACACCCCTCACAAACCCCACATTCTCATCATTTAGAATGAGCTCTAACTTATCACCCAAGCTTGCCTTTAACTCTTTTAAATACTCTCTGGTGCCATCAGTACTGGCATTATCTACAAGGATGATTCTTATCGGCAGATTTGTACTTGGTAATAAGCTATCAAAGAATTTTTTAGTTTCACCCAAATGATTCCAGGTTAAAACAATCACATCGCATAAAAAAGTGTTCATCATATAGCCTTCATTCATTAACAGCATTTGGGATGATATTGATAAAGCAGGTTAAAACGTCCAAAAAAACTAGAAAGGGCTTATCCTGTCATTAATACCAGTAAAATTAGAAGTAACTTCCGCACAGGTAAGATAATACAAAATTATAATTTCAGATAAAAAAAAGAAAAGAAAAGAAAACCAAGATCCTGGAGAAATTACGTTGATATTAATGAAAGGACTGAGAATGTTAAGATCCAAGAAAAAACAGACGACAAAGATCAACACAATTGCCGCGGTGCTTGAAACAGAAATGGATAAAAAATAAAAAAGCGCCTTCCAACATAAATCATTCAATTGATAAAACCCTACGGCCAAAGAGATTAATGCAGCCCCCAGAATAACTAGACCCGATACAGTCACCCAGCGTGCTGAATCAGCGTTAAACAAAGCTACCTGATTACTAAGGATTAAATTCATCGCAACTATAAGTGGAGCTACTCCCAATAATAAACAAAAGAATGCAATGGGAACAATTGTAGTGGATTTCACATCAGTCATGACACCCCCTCTCAATTAACTACTGTTTAAACCAATTCTTTAATACCGAATCCGATTTCTGCTTCAGCCATTAATTTATCACCAACCAAAGCTTTACACTTTACAAAACCTGCTTTAGCCAATAATTTCACAGTAGAAACTTCGATGATCAATTGATCACCCGGAACAACCGGATGATGAAACCGCGCTTCTGTCTTGGCCAAATAGTAAATCAGGGAACGATCCTGTAAATTTTTGCTATAATAAAAATAAACACAGCCAGCCTGGGCCATCGCCTCAATAATCAAAACACCGGGCATCACCTGCTCTTCTGGAAAATGCCCTCGGAAATAATGCTCATTGATCGATACATTCTTGACAGCCACTAGCTTCTCATTGGGACGACACTCAATAACTCGGTCAATCAACAAAAACGGGAAACGGTGCGGAATAATCTTCTGAATATCAGCAATTTCTAATCGCATGGTCAACTCCCGCTAATCTTCTCATTAAATGTCAGGAAAAAATAAACTATTTCTGTAAAAGATACTTAGCCAGAATATCTGTCTCAATATTAACACAATCCCCGGCATTCTTCAAACCCAGGGTCGTCACTTTAAGGGTATGTGGAATCAAGTAGACTTCAAAGTAATCTTTACTCACTTGACCAATGGTCAAGCTAATGCCATCCACGGTGACTGAAGCTTTAGGAGCAATGAATTTTCGATTCTCTGGGCTTATGCTGATGCGGAAGGCTACCCAATTTTTTTCTTCTATGATGCTTTTAATAACAGCCTTTTCATCCACATGACCGGTCACAAAGTGGCCCCCCATCCGGGAGTCTACTTTAAGAGCCAACTCAAGATTTACCCCACTGCCTACCTCCAACCCCTTCAAAGAGGTCTTTTCAATAGTTTCTCTCATCAGATCAAAACTGGCGACCGTTGCTTTTTTGGCAACTACCGTCAAGCAAACACCATTAACAGCAACACTATCCCCCACACGCAGGTTCTTGGCTAATGACCCCAAATCAATACTAAAAACCAATAAATTCTTTTTAATTTCAATGCTCTTAACAACGCCAATGCGTTCAATAATTCCCGTAAACATATAATTCCTATCGCTTAGGATAAGCTTGAATTAAAATATCATCGCCTATTTTATCAAAACTTATTCTATTAAGCTTAACTATTTCGCTCAATTTCTTAAATTTCAAGCCTCGCACCGATGACAGGCCTTCGCCCATGATTTTGGGGGCTATATAAATCATCATTTTATTAACCAGCTCATGCTTCAACGCATCACCAACTAGAGCCCCACCACCCTCAATAAGCACGCTGCTGACTTCTTGCTCGCCTAGATATTTTAAGACCCATTTTAAATCAATCTTACCTTCTTTTTTGGGAGATTGAATGACTTGGGCTTTATTCATTTTAAATTTGGGGTTAGCGGTAAAAATGAAAATATCTTCCGCTCGGGTGCCTTCGAATAATTTTGCCCGAGGTAAAATCTTGCCCTGTGTGTCTAAAATTATCTTTTTAACGCGTTTAGAAGGCAAAGTTCTCAATTGGGGATTATCTTTGATGACGGTATTGATTCCTACCATGATGGCATCAAAACCGAATCTTAAACGATGCGCATAATCGCGCGCAAAACTCGACGTGATCCATTTTGATTCACCTTGCAGGGTGGCAATCTTTCCATCTAAAGTTTGAGCCATCTTGGCAACTACAAAAGGAGTTTTGTTGGTAATCCAATAATTGAATACTTCATTCATGGAACCCAATTCATCCGCCAGGAGCCCTTGTTCTATTTCGACGCCTTGTTGAGTTAGAAATTTCAAAGATTTACCATTATTAACTCGATTGGGATCAAGAGCGCCAACCACTACTCTTTTAATACCTGCTTTTAGAATAGCTTGTGTGCATGGCGGAGTTCGGCCTGTGTGTCCACAAGGCTCAAGAGTGACATATAAAGTCGATCCTTTGGCCCTGGCACCTGCCTTTTTAATGGCATCCACTTCAGCGTGATCGCCTCCGCAATAATGATGATAGCCTTCGGCAATAACTTGGCCGTCCTTGACGATCACGGCCCCCACCATTGGATTGGGTGACGTCCGGCCCCAGCCTTGCAAGGCTAATTCCCAGGCACGATTCATGTAGATAAAATCTTTATTCAAATTTTTGGCCTCGTTCGGTTTGAGCCTCTTAGTTGCTTTTACTTTCAAAGCTCTCTTGCTTGGCGCAACTGATCAACTACTTCTATTGGGACTGTTTTTTTACCGATATAGGTATACGCTTTTGCCCTTCCATGGGCATCTGAACCGCCAGTGGCGATAAGTCCATTTTTCTTAGCGATGCGTTCATAAAACTGGATGACCGTTGGCATGCAATTAGGGTAATAGACTTCCAAGCCTTGCATACCAGCTGCTTTCATGCGAGGGATGAGTTCATCTTTTTGAGTCATCATCGGATGAGCCATGACAGCGACACCTCCTGAATTCTTTATCAATTCAATGGCCTCAAAAGGTGATAACTTATATTTTGACGCAAAACCTGGACAACCTGGCCCAATATATTTTTCAAATGCGGCTTTAAAACTCGACACCCAGCCCTTTTGTAGAAGCAGGGTAGCCAAATGGGCTCGTCCTACAGCCTTGGACTTGGTCAAAGCAGACACCTCTTCGAACTCGATATTATTCACTCCAACGGCCCGAAGATTCATGATCATCTGCTTCATGCGCTCAACGCGAGCATCTAATAAAACATCTATTTTTTCCCAAAGCGGACCTTTTTGATAGTCAATAAAATAGCCCAAGATATGAATATCACAATTCTCAAATTCAGATGATACTTCAATACCAGGTACAATTTCAAGGGCGTGGGGCTTGGCCGCTTCTTTGGTAGGAATTATACCCTCAACAATATCATGATCAGTGATAGCAATGCTAGAAAGCCCTGCCTTGATCGCATCTTCCACAACTTCCTGTGGCGATGAGGTGCTATCTGAATAATATGTATGTATATGTAAATCTGCGTTGGAAGCCATGAATTTCTTTGCGCCGTCGAAAGAATAAGGCCTATTGATTAATTTTGCGGTTCGACGATTTCTTTTTTGTGGATCTTATCAAGGATACCGTTAACGAATTTGCTGGATTCCAAATCGCCATATTTTTTTGCCAATTCCACCGCTTCATTAATGGCAACTTTAGGTGGGATATCAGCTGTGTGGAGTAACTCATATAAACCTATACGCATGACATTGCGATCGATGATCGCCATTCGCTTGATCTGCCAATTGGTCGCATAATCAGAAATCTTTTGGTCTATGCCCGTAATCTTGCCGCATACGCCTTGAGCTAAAAGATTAGAATAGGCAATAATCTCAGCGTCCTTGGTTTCTTCGGCTTGCCAGTATGATACCACAACGGCTTCCATGGGACGCTTGGTAATATCAAATTGGTACAAAATTTTTAAAGCGTGTTCACGTGCGAGTGTTCTGCGTCTCATAGTCTGTGCTTTTCCTAATATTCCCTGTTTTTTGATCGGCACCCCTAGTTTCCGTATGAACGGTGTAACTAAGAGAGCGTTAGACCTTTACTTTAAAAGAGCAATCATCTCTAAAGCGCTGCAGGCACAATCTTGGCCTTTATTACCAGCTTTTCCCCCGGCGCGTGCCTGGGCTTGCCCTACCGTATCTGTTGTTAAAACACCCATAATCACCGGCTTACCCGTCATCAAAGCGACTTGCATCATCCCGCGGGAACATTCATTAGCCACCACTTCAAAATGATAAGTTTCACCGCGGATAACTGCCCCCAAACCAATCACGGCATCTATATCTTTTCTTTGAGCGAATTTTAAGGCCGTCAGCGGGATCTCAAATGAACCTGGCACCCAAACGATCGTGATCTGACTGTCACCCAATCCTTGACGATGCAACTCTTTTAAACAGGCTTCAAGCAAGGCCTTAGTGATAAAATCGTTAAATCTTGCCGCCACAATAGCAATGCGCGCTTTGTTCTTTAGTATATTCTTGCTGGTGGTGGCCATAGGATTTATAAAAGGTGGCCTAATTTATCTTTTTTAGTTTTCAAATAATTCTCGTTAGTAGAATTATGAGGGATTTTAATCGCAACTCGCTCAGTCACTGAAAGTCCATAGCCTTCAAGTCCCACTATCTTGCGGGGATTATTAGTCAGCAACCTAATCTTTTTAACTCCTAAGTCAACCAAGATCTGTGCGCCGATACCATAATCACGCAAATCGGCTGCAAAGCCCAAGGCTTGATTAGCTTCGACGGTATCCATGCCCTTATCTTGCAAATTGTAGGCCTTAAGCTTATTGACCAAGCCAATGCCACGGCCTTCATGCTGGCGGATATAAAGCACAATTCCCTTACCATGTTCATTAACAATCTTCATCGCAGCCTTAAGCTGGCTATTGCAATCACAGCGCAGGGAACCAAACACATCACCAGTTAAACACTCTGATTGAGCACGCACTAAAACAGGCTCATTACCATCTATCTTGCCCTTGACCATCGCGATATGAATCACATTGTCAACCAAAGACTCATAGGCTACCATTTTAAATTCACCAAATTCAGTAGGCAAGACAGCTTCTTCCACACGTTCGACCAATTTTTCAGTCTTGCGGCGATATTCGATCAAACTATCAATGGTGCAAATCTTTAAATGATGCTTTTGGGAAAATTTGATCAAATCCTGGGTGCGGGCCATGGTGCCATCATCATTCATGATCTCGCAAATAACACCGGCAGGATAAAGATCAGCTAGTCGCATTAAATCTACGGAAGCTTCGGTGTGGCCGGCACGTACTAACACGCCTCCACGTCGGGCACGCAAAGGGAACAAATGACCTGGCGTCACTAAATCACTTGGGGCTGATTTGGGGTCGATGAGCACATTCACCGTTTTGGCGCGATCAGCTGCTGAAATACCGGTTGTTACACCGTAAGCTGCATCTACTGAAACCGTCCAAGCTGTATTGCAACGCTGATGTTTGGAATTCGTATCTTCTTTCATGGGATGCAAGTCCAAATCATTCAAACGGGCATCTTCCATAGGTACACAAATGAGCCCGCGAGCTTCCCTGGCCATAAAGTTTATCGCATCAGCATTAATAAATTGAGCCGCAATAAGAACATCGCCTTCATTCTCCCGGCCTTCGTCATCCATAACAATAACCATACGACCAGCCTTTAAATCTTCTAAAATCTCTGCGATAGAATTAAACATCGTGCATGCCTCTCTGTTAGTAATTAATTGTAACCAAGTATCCGCAAAGTATATGCCAGAAAATAGGCCTTGTCAATTTATTTCCCCGTCCCTATAATGATCTCTTATATCCATAACCCTAATATTTCTAATAGCATGCAACTAGAGCAAAAAGTCTTTAAAAAATTCACCTTGAACAAGAAAACATTAGCCATTGCTGAATCTTGCACAGGCGGGCTAATCGGCGATCATTTGACGAATGTCCCAGGCGCTTCAGCCTTCTTCTTATTGGGCGTCATAGCCTACGATAATGCGGCTAAAATCAAGATTCTTAAAATACCACCTAGCCTATTAATCAAACATGGGGCTGTGAGCGCTCCTGTAGCCTTGGCCATGGCTCAAGGGGTGCGTCGAATCCTCAAAACTGATTATGGCCTGAGCGTCACTGGCATTGCAGGTCCAGGTGGCGGCACTAAAAATAAGCCTGTCGGCCTCGTTTTTATTGGCTTAAGCTCTCCTTCAAAGTCTCTGGTTAAAAGATGTTTCTTCAAAGGCACCCGGCTGGCCATTAAAAAGCAAGCCTGCCAAACAGCTTTAAAAATGCTAGCTATGTAATATAAATAATGTATTCATATTACCTATTGCTTGCGAGCCTAACCTTTGTTATCATATCCGATTATGAAATCACCCGAACAGGCAGACCTTGCCCATCGCATCCAACGTTCCTTTAAACCTCGTTTTGCCATTATTTATCCTTATGGACTCTTCGTCACGTTTTGCTGTTCCCTCAGCGAAGAATCGCTAAAGGCGGGAATAGGCGCAATCATTGCAGGCATACTGATCCGCCTTTGGTCCAATGGCTATGCCATCAAAAACGATAAGTTAACAACTTCAGGCCCCTACGCCTATGTGCGTAATCCACTTTACCTCGGCACTTTTCTTATTGCGATTGGATTTGTTATTGCCCTAAAAAGCAATCCTCCTTTTTGGGGATGGATCTTTGGCAGTATCTTTTTATTATCTTTAAGCTTAATTTACTATAAAACTATCACCGCAGAACAAGGCATGCTACAGGAAAAATTTAAGAATGCTTTCAGCGATTACTGCAAACATGTGCCTGTTATTTTCCCCTTACATTTCGTTCCTTACAGCAAGGGTGAAAAGTGGCCTTTTAATTTGCAGCGACTCATCAAAAGCAAAGAACACAAGGTGGTTTTTTGGATCTTTATCCTCCTGGTTGTTTTTCATCTCAAAACACGGCTCTTGATTGAACACAAAGCCCTGAGCGACAAATCCTGGAGCCTGGTGACCATCGCCCTCTTCCTGATCATCCTTGATGCTGCTTACGAATTCAACAAAAAGAAATTACAATCTAAATAATATTAAATAAAAAGGGACACTTAACGTGTCCCTTTTAATATTACTATTTACGTTTATCTATTTTTAGTCACGACGGCTGAACTTAGATAAGAGGCGTAAAATTTCCATATAAAGCCATATCAAGGTTACCATCAAAGCAAAGGCTCCATACCATTCCATATACTTTTCCAAACCTTCGCGGGCACCTGATTCAATAATGTCAAAATCTAGAATCAAGGACATTGAGGCAATCCCAACCACGACTAAACTAAACGCAATTCCTAAAGCCCCGCCACCATTGATAAAACCCGGTGGATGAATGCCGAAAAAAGAGGCAATCCATACAATCGCATAAAAAAGCATTAAACCACCCATGGCGATCATAAGCCCCTTACGCAGTCCTGGTGTCGCTTGTAAGAAACCCGCCTTATACCCCATAAGCATGGCGAATGTAACAGCAAAGGTTAATCCTACTGCTTGCATCACAATACCAGGGAATTGACGTTCAAAATAGGCTGAAACGATACCCAAGAGCAAACCTTCACATGCGGCATACAACGGAGCAGTGGTGGGTGACCATTGTGGTTTAAATGAAGTGGCAATGGCCAAAATCAAACCAGCTATCATAGAGGCAATGAAGGTAATGCCTATAAATCCTGTACTAGCCGGATTAGAAGTTTTGGACCAGGTCCAGGCGGCCGCAGCCACTAAAATCGCCAATAAGATAAAAGTCTTATTGACCGTTCCTTGAATAGTCATCGCTGGCTCGCCAATTCCCACACGGGCGGCGCCAAACGTTCTTTCATTTAATGTAGGATTACTACTTTCCATATTAACTCTCCCATAGCTTGACCCACCGTTTGTTCAACTCAGGCGAAACGGGTTGTCGATTTGTTTAACCTTAAAAAAAACCAGCGCATCGCAGAGCGATACGCAAGATGATATTAGTATACACCCCTGCCATGCAATCATCAAGCATAATCCCCCAACCACCTGGCTGGGCTTCAAGCTTGTTGATAGGATATATTTTAAACATATCAAAGGCCCGGAACAAGAAAAATCCACAAATCATGACTGACCACAATTGCGGTAACCCCCACAGGGCAATCATGATGCCAACAACTTCATCAATGACCAAAAATCCCGGGTCCTTGCGATTAGCTTGTTTCTCAACTATCCCAGTTGTAATAATTCCTAAAATCAATAAAACCAACGTTAAAATAGAATAAAAGGCTAAATTACTACCTAAATAATACGCAATAGCAACCCCTACCACCGTGGCCCATGTACCTGGAGCCGCTGGAAGATAGCCTACACCCAAAACGGTCGCGATCGATTTAATCAAAAAATTCCTCATATCAATTACCCACCTTGTTATTACTCTGAAAATAGGTAACCCCGGAATACACCGTTAAAACAACGACTAAAATCATTAATCCCTCATTAATATTTAGCCAAATGCTTTGAACATTATAAAACCAATACGAACAATATTCGGACTCCCGGGCCACTAAGAAAAGCAAAATCGCCGATACAGCAATGATTTGCACTACTGTTTTAATCTTGCCAGCTCGCTCTGCAGCCAAAACTTGGCCTTGGCGCATAGCCCAAAGCCTGGAAGCAGTAACCATCACTTCACGCAACGCAATGATAATAAACATCCACCAAGCAATCAGCCCAAGATGAGCAAAAACACCAAAAGTCGACAGGAGCAAGACCTTATCTGCAATAGGATCCATGATCTTGCCAAAATTAGAAACTAAACCCTTTTTTTTAGCCAGATAACCATCATAAAAATCTGTTAGGGAAGCAATGGTAAAAACGATAGCCGAAAGGATATTGCCTAATAAAGATTTTTGTTCAAGAAGTACAATCAAGACAACAGCAAAAAACAGACGGGAAATTGTTAAAATATTCGGTAAATTCATTCGACAATCCCTGCTAAATCATATTCATAAGCATCGGTGATCATAACCTTGACAAAATCTCCAGCCTTTAAAGCGGCTGGGGAACGCACAAACACCACCCCATCGACATCTGGGGCATCATATTCACTGCGGCCAATATAGGTATTTTCACTGCCAGATTCTCTCTCTTCAATCAAAACTTTAAGAGATCGCCCCACAAAAGATTCTTGGATCTGTGTTGAAATGGCCTGCTGATCTTTCATCAGCACATCCAGACGCACTTTCTTGGTTTTTTCGGCGACCTGACCCTGCATTTTTTCGGCCAGTGTCCCTTCTTCTTTTGAATAGACGAAAACGCCAACCTTTTCAAAACGAAATTCTTTAACAAACCCCCTTAACTGTTCAAAGTCTTCTTCCGTTTCTCCGGGAAGTCCTGTGATAAAAGTCGTTCGCACAAATCCATGAGGCATGGCACGACGTATTTTTTGAATCAATTCAACGGTTTGTTGGGTCGTGATATTACGGTTTTGTTCAAGTAAAATATGATCGCTAATGTGCTGCAGGGGCATATCAATGTATTTACAAATTTTAGGTTCATTGGCGATGACATCAATCAATTCATCCGTCACATGTGAAGGGAAGGCATATAATAGGCGTATCCACTCAACATTTTGAATCACCTTAACAAGTTCTTTGAGAAGGCGGGCCAAAGATTTTTGACGATACAAATCCATGCCATAGGCGGTAATATCCTGACCGATGATATTGATTTCTTTAACACCTTGAGCATCTAATTCTTTGACTTCTTTGACAATCGATTCAATGGTGCGAGAGATAAATTTGCCTTTGATCTTTGGGATTGCGCAAAAGGAGCAGGCATTAAAACAACTCTCACATATTTTCACATAAGCAAAATGCTTTGGGGTCAATTGCATTTGGGGCGGCATTTCATCGCGATTAAGTGTCGGGGTCCCAACAAAGGCATCGACACCAGGAAATTCCTTGGCTAAATCTTTGCCATAGCGTTGGGCCAGGCATCCGGCGACAATCACCTTTTTAATCTTGCCTTGTTTTTTTAGTTCTATGAGATCAAGGATGGTATCAATAGATTCACGGCGAGCTTCTTCAATAAACGAACAGGTATTAACAATCACGGTTTGGGCCTGGTCAACGTCAACAATGCGATGGCCGTTTTTCTTGAGGCGACCTAACATCATCTGGGCGTCCACTAAATTGCGGGCACAACCCAAATTAATAACGCCGACCTTTTGGCCGGCGCTTAAGCGCTCTTTCTTAAAATCAAACGTGGTTTTCACTTTTTCACCGTCAGGCCTTCTTGGGTGATGACCACTTTCCGGATCCTGCGCTCGCCGCCACCTAAAGAACCAATATGTTTACCGTTGACTTCCATGTCCAACTGCTCAATATTGCGTCCAGACAATTCAATACGATTATCAGCACTCCAACTTTCCATAGAACCCTTAGCTAAAGTCATCTGGAAAACAACCTTCCCATCAGCCTTAACTTGAATCCAAGTATTCCTGGTTGCCCGCACTGCTACTTCGACTTGATTATTTTCGCTTTGTGCTTGCAGGACTTCATGCTTAACTACAGGTGTTGCCGGAACACTTTTTTCTTCTTCAAAAGCTTTAGTACTTTCAGTTTTCTTATCTTGCCAGAAAAATAGAGAATGTTTTTGGGCCTGATTTGAATTTTTACCCCAATGCGAGGCAACACAGCCAGCAGTCTTAAAAAGTAAAAATATCAAAATTATAAACACCAAAATTCTTAAAATTAATTTAAAAATTTTTGGGTTCAAAATAGCAGTAGACCATTCTTGGGCCTGTTCAATAAAAGGATTAGGGCCTACAGGAGTCTTACGGCTAGATTTAGTCGATGCACTCACCGCAGTAGCAACTTTAGACGGCTGATCAAGGCCATACTCTTTATACATCTCCTGCACATTCAAACCTAAAAATTCAGCATAAATCTTGATAAAACCACGGTAATAAAAAGGTGATAAAATGCGCACGGAATAACCTTCTTCAATGGCCCGTAGGGCATCCATCGGGATCTTGGTTGCCTCGTGCACTATCTCAAGGGTTAATCCCTTGGTTTCACGCGTATTTTTTAAAATCGAAGGCTTGTTATTATTGCTGTCCGTCGTTAACATTATTTTTCACTTCTCCCATATTTTCTATAAGCCATTTTTCACGATCCACTAAAATGTCTCTTGCTTTACTGCCAGCATAAGGCCCCACAATCCCATATTGCTCCATCATATCAATCAGCCGCGCTGCCCTACCATACCCCAGGCGCAATCGGCGCTGTAAAATTGTAACCGAAGCCTGATTGGTTTCAATGACGACTCGCACGGCTTCATCGTACATCTCATCTTTTTCTTCATTAGATCCAGCTCCCGAAACCGGCTGAGGCTTAAGGACACTTTCATTATACTCCGGTTGGCCTTGTTTTTTGATAAAATCAATCACTCCATTAATTTCTTCATCAGAAACAAAACAGCATTGCCCACGCATAGGTTTAGGATCGCCGGTCTTCATAAAAAGAAAATCTCCCTTACCTAACAGAGACTCTGCACCGTTGGTATCCAAAACTGTACGGGAATCCACCTTGGATGCAACTTTAAAAGAAATCCTGGAAGAAAAATTTGCCTTAATAACACCGGTAATAACATCTACCGATGGTCGTTGCGTAGCTAGGATCAGATGAATACCAGCAGCGCGGGCCAATTGCGCCAAACGGGCAATAGCACCCTCGATTGTTTTGGCGGAAACCTGCATCAGATCCGCTAGCTCGTCGACCACGACCACAATATACGGCATTAATAGACCTTTAGCATGGTACCCTTTAATATTACGAACACCCTCCTTATTAAACTGTTTGTATCGGGATTCCATTTCCATAACAATCCAATTTAGTGCCGGACCCGCTTTTTTAGCATCGGTAATGACCGGGCAAAGTAAATGCGGCAAATCATTGTAAGGGACCAACTCCACCATCTTGGGATCGATCATGATGAATTTAACTTCAGAAGGCGAAGCATTAAAAAGAATAGAGATAATTAAACTATTTAAACAAACAGTCTTACCAGACCCTGTAGTACCAGCAACAAGAAGATGAGGCATTTCAGCCAAATCTGTTACCACCGCTTTACCTGAAGTATCTTTGCCAATGGCCAAGTTTAATTTCGAATCATTGGTGCGCATGTGCTTTTGGGTCAATACATCCTTAAGGAAGACTGCCGCTGAAGAACCATTAGGAACTTCAATCCCTACCCTATTCTTACCAGGGATGGGGGCTAGAATACGTACCGCAGAAGTGCTCAAAGCCAATGCCAAATCGTCCGCCAAACTAGAGATAGTGTGAATCTTGACCCCAGGGGCTGGTTGTAATTCATAACGCGTTATAACTGGACCACGTTCAATATCCACAACCTTGACATTAACTCCAAAATCACTGAGTGTTTCTTCTAAAATTTTGGCACCCGTCATCAGCCGTTCTTGAATCTTATCATCAGATACAATGGGCGCATCCTTAAGTAAATTGACACTCGGCAGATGATACTCCCCTATTTTCTTGGGAGCCGCGGGCATTGCAGTTTCAGCAGGTTGAATTTTTTCCACCTTAGGAGCAGCAACAATATGAATATTAGGCTTAATAGATGAAGTAGGTACAGGTTTGACTTCCTCAGACTTCACAACTATAGGCTTGGTTGTAAACTTATCTTTTGACCTATCATTAAAAGCTTGTTCACGTGAGGCTAATGAAGATTCAGGTTTTTTAATTTCCTTATTATTTTCAGGAACATCCTTTGGTTCATTTTTCTGCATCTTATCCATCAGCAATGTGATCGGCAAGACAGGAATACCTTTAAAGATTTTTTGAAGGACCTTCATTATGCCTAGCCCCAACCAAACAAAGAAAGGGGAAACAAGAAACTCACCCGTGACAACTAAGGCTAAGGCTCCCAAGGTGATTAAAATAATCATCGCTCCCAAAGGCTGGAAATAACCAATCAAAAAACCACTAAAAACAACACCAACGACACCGCCATTTGTAAATCGGCCCCCCCCATCATTGCCGGCACAGAAACTGCATAGCCCAGCCGTAACAGCGAATAGAATGATCATGCTTACTAATTTAAAAAAATTGAAAGGTAAATCACGGGAGGTGAATTTGTTCCAACTAAAGAATATGCCGATGCCCACAAAAAGGTAGGCGCTTAAACCCACCATAAAAAAAAGAATGCCGGCGCCATAAGCGCCAGCAATTCCAATCCAATTTTGCACATGGAGATTTGGTCTAGAAGAAAACCAAGATAAATCAGTAGGACTAAAGGATACTAGACTCGCCAAAAGAATGAGGCTTAAGGCTAGAATCACAATGCCCTTGATCTCATTGAGATGTTCAAGCTTCATGCCTCATCCTTTAGGAATCTTAAGATCCAATTTCGGCTTGTTTTTTGCTCAGGTTAAAACGACCCTGCTCGTCTTTTTCCATGAGCTTAACTTTAAATTTATCGCCGACTTTAATGATCTCATTAACATCTTTAACAAACTTGTTTGCAAGTTCAGAAACATGGACTAAACCTTCTCGTCCAGGTATAAATTCAACAAAGGCGCCAAAATTCATTATGCGTTTGACGGTAGCTTCATAAATCTTACCAACCTCAGGTTCTTCAGTCAAAGCTTTTATCATGTTAACTGCTTTTTCCAAAGCATCTTTATCGGGTGACGCCACAATCACCTTACCGTCTTCTTCGATATCGATGGAAGTAACACCACTCTCTTCGATCATACGGCGAATATTCTTACCACCAGGTCCAATGATCTCACCAATCTTATCCTGAGGGATCTGTATGGTTTCGATGCGCGGCGCATAAGGAGACATCTCTGCACGAACTGTCGGCATCACAGCATGCATTTTGTCTAAAATAATCATGCGGGCTTCCTTAGCCTGCTGAATAGTTTTTTCAATAAGCTCGATGGATAATTCTTTGATCTTCAGATCCAATTGAATGGCATTGACACCAGTCCTGGAACCGGCCACCTTGAAATCCATGTCCCCAAAATGATCTTCCAGGCCCATGATATCGGTAATCAAAACCTGTCTTTTCTCATCGGAAATAAGCCCAACAGAAATACCTGCAACAGGAGCTTTGATCGGAACCCCAGCATCCATCAAGGACAAACATCCGGCACACACAGAAGCCATGGATGAAGAACCGTTGGATTCTAGAATTTCAGAAACAACACGGATCGTATAAGGAAAATCATTTTTGGAGGGCAATATAGCCTTGATTGCCTTGGCGGCGAGTGCTCCATGACCAATTTCACGACGACCAGGACCACGCATAGGTTTAGTTTCACCAACACTGAATGAAGGGAAATTATAATGCAGCATAAAAGTCTTATAACTTGTTTCTTCTAAACCTTCGACTAATTGCTCATCATCCTTGGTTCCAAGGGTGACGATTCCCAAACTCTGTGTTTGACCGCGGGTGAATAAAGCTGACCCATGGGTGCGGGGCAAAACACTCACTTCGCAATCGAGCTGACGGATATCTGTTAAGCCACGTCCGTCGGCACGAACACCTTTATTAAAAACATTATTACGGATCACTTCATATTGCAGCGATTCAAATTGAGCACCAACATCTGAGGAAGAGATTTCAACATCTGCCGTATTAAATTGAGCATAAACACTTAAATCCTCGGTCAATTTAGCATGCACGGCATTAACCGCGTCTTCACGCTTTTGTTTATCGGCAATCTTTGTATAAGCATCATTCAAAGGCCCTAAGGCTAATTGACGCACGTGAGCGGCAAAAGCTGGATTGACTTCCTTGACTTTCATTTGTGTTTTAGCCTTACCCGCTTCTTTGGCTAACTTGATCTGAGCATCTTTAGAAGCTTGCAAATCGGCTAATGCCAATTTCAAACCTTCCAAAACCTCTGCTTCTGGGACTTCATTAGCTTCGCCTTCAATCATGACGATACCATTTCCCCAACCAGCAACGACTAAATCCATCGTATTCTTTTCTTTGCGTTCGGCAAAGGTAGGATTAGCAGTCAGAATGCCATCAAGCTGACAGACTCTGCTAGCACCAATAGGACCATCAAAAGGTATATCAGAAACCATCAAAGCCGCTGATGCACCGATCATGGCCAGGATATCCGGATCATTCTCTTGATCATGGCTCAATACGGAAGCCACGATTTGCACTTCATTAAGGCAACCTGCAGGGAACAAAGGACGGACGGAACGATCAATCAAACGTGAAACTAAAATTTCACGCTCGGTATTACGACCTTCACGTTTAAAAAAACCGCCTGGAATACGTCCGGCGGAATAAGTTTTCTCTTGATATTCAACCGTTAAAGGGAAAAAATCTATTCCTTCTCTGGGTTTTTTAGCCATGCACGCAGTGACCAAAACAACTGTCCCTCCGACCGTGACTGTGACAGCCCCGTTGGCTTGTTTAGCAATTTTACCTGTTTCTATAATTAGATTGGATGACCCAAATGGAATTTCCACACGAGCTTGTGCCATAATATGACCCTTTCTTGCTGCATAATAAAACGTTTATGCGCGAGGCCAAGAAATTTTCGTTTTTCGATTAAATCCTAAACTGACGAAGATTGCTTGAACTCGAATATATTACTTACGCAAATCGAGCTTGTTAATAGTTTCTTCGTATTTTTTAGGATCTTGTTTTTGAAGATAATCCAAATTACGGCGGCGCCGACCAATAAGCATTAACATACCACGGCGGGAATGATGATCCTTCTTGTGGGATTTAAAATGCTCGTTGAGCTGATTGATTTGTTCCGTCAAAACAGCGATTTGAACAGGGGCAGAACCCGTATCCTTCGCATGGGTCTTGAAACGGTTGATAACTTCTGTTTTATTTTCCTTAAACTTAGCCAACTGACTTCCTCCTTGTTAATCTCCAACCTTATGGTGGAGAAGCGCTCTTGCGCTTTTTACATTATTTTACCTTTAAGAATGTAGAATTATACATTTATGCCTGTTAATAGTCAAGCAAAACAATTCCTCACTATTGCGAGTTTAGGTCCATAATACGCACCTTCCCTGGTTCGGAAATCAATAATTTAGGACCTTTCGAAATCTTTACTTCTTTTTCAATGGCCCCTTGTAATTGTTGCGAAGAAATTTGACCAGCTAATTTAGTATCAGATGATCCCCAAACCGGATAAAATTCTCGTAAGGCTCCAACCATCCCATTTTCAACACTCAAGACATATAACTTATGCCTCGCTGTTTCGGGGATTTTTTTTGGGCTAATTTGAAAGGTTCGTTCTTTATTAAAATCCACCACAATACCTAATTTCTTTGCTGCTTGCCTAACATACTCTTCTTGCTTGCTATTTAATGATGCGCTTGTTTGAGCAAAGCTATTTTTTGATGATAAATACGCCTTTAAGGAATCGTATTTGTGCCCATAGGCATAAATTTCTATCCCCGCTTGTGCCTGCATCCCTAAGACTGGGATTAATCCTAAAATCAAAAACAATGTTCTCTTCATATCAAATTTATTATATACTGAATATATGAATTTTGGAATTATCATTGTTATTGCTATTGCCGCTCTTTGGGCTTTAGGTGTTTTTTTGGGGGCCATAGGTAGCATGTCCAAAGCCTTCACCCACACCCCTGCCGCCATGGATTCGTCTAATATTAAAAGTCAAGCCCAGCAAAGCATTGATGATACCGAGGAGAAACGCCAGAAGCTCATGGATGATATGAAACAAAAAATTGAAGACGCTAACCAGAAATATTAATGCTCCCGGGCCTCCCAAATTCGGCGGGTGAATTCTTCTTCAAAACCTTGAGACATTATCTTTAATTCTTTACTTCCCAAAAAATACTCGATCGCAGCTTCAATAGCCGTCAGGCGATTTTTCAAATAAATGTAGTTCGGATGCATTTCTTTCTTTTTAGCATCAGCAAACTTTAACTTTATTTCGTCGTTGCGTTTACCGGAAATGTACGCCTTAAATTCCTCCGGGATCTCACACTTATTCTTGGTAAAATGACCTAAAATATATTCATCAACAATCAATTGTGTTGTTTTACGCTCAATGCGCTCGAATTCTTCCTTGGTGGTTTTATAGGCCCACAGTAGATAGCGGCGGATTAAAGACTTATGTGATTGAGAGATCTGAGCTTTCTTTTTCATGAAGAAGTTTGAGCTGGCTGTGGATCTTGTATGGGGAGTTGAAGTTGACTATTGGCAATATTGATTTGATTAACAATGCTGTTAATTGTCCCATTCACCGCATTGTACATAGGCGCACCGGAAAACGGGGCAAAGAAATAAACACAGACTAAAAGCACCGCAGTCACAAAGAAAATATACTCCGCTAAATTCTGCCCCTTATTGTTTCTCATGCTAATAATATACCACATTTTTATTAAACTGTCATGGTTGGCCAAGATTCCCTATTCTTTGCTTGGCGTTGGCTATTTATAAACTTTATCCCCTACCATCACAGGTTTTTCTACCTTTATACCTATAAGCTGCCCTTTCTTAGCAACCTTTACGTCTATACTTTCTACTTGCATAGACCACACCTTCTGGACAAATTTTGTTTTTGGGCCTTGGATGGTTAGTTTGTCGCCAATAAGCACTGTGCCCTGGGTCAATTTAACGACACAGACCTTGATGCGCTCAAAATAATGAGTAATCTCGCCCTTCTCTGTTAAGGAAGGATCGATGACAGGCACCTTAACCGAACTTTTTTTAAATTTGGCATCGAATGCTTTTTTAACTACCGATTTTGGTAATGCTTTAGGAAAGCTCGCTTTTAACTTAGATTTTAAAACAATTTTTGGCTTTTTCTTAACCGCTTTTTTCTTAGTAACCACTTTTTTGGCAGTCTTTCGACGGACGGTTTTATTGCGCTGGCGCGGAGTTTTAATCCAAAAGACTTCTTTGAGGACATCAACAATTTTGCGGAACATATATTGTGTGAATTATATCGTTATCTTTTCGGCAATTTTGGCAATGACGGGCAATTCTACAAATTGGCCGCGAATGGCCGTCACAATCCCCCAAAATGAAAATCCGAAAAGAATAAAAAGGAGCGGTCTAAAACACCAAGGAAGAATAATGCTAACAACCAAGGTCCCTACTTCCGCCACAAAAAGAACCAATCCCTGACGGCCATGGCTTAAAACAAAAGCGTTATTCTTTTTTAGGATCAAAGGGACAATGCAAAGGATAGACAGATAGGCCAAGACCGCGTACATTTTCCCATCCAGAATGTCTTCCTTGGAATAACCATCTTCCGGGGGCATTAGGCTTTGACCTCAATCAAAGAATTAATATCCCCGAATGAATTGCGCTCAATGCTTGTATTAGAAGGATCTTCCTGCCATTTGCCATCGACGATAAATTGATACTTATAGGTGCCTGGTTTTAAGTTAACCTTTAAAGACCAAACCCCCTCGTTGTTTGACATCCTGCAGCTTTCATCAAGCGACCAATCATTAAAGGAACCTGTCACATAAACCGATTTGGCTTGAGGAGCCTTTAAAATAAAGGCCGTTGCTCCGACAAACTCTTGAACTTCTTTATCAATCAATTCCTGCATACGCTCTGAAGGCTCATAAGCCTGGGCCACTGACTCAACTACAGCCGCAACTTCCTTAACAACGGGTTCACGCTGAGGCACAGCGATTTTTACCTCAGGGAGACTAGGATGACGGTCAACTGTCAGAATCTCACGGGCCAAGCTCATATAATCTTTAGAACCACGGCAATACTTATCGAATTTAATGACCGGCTCACCCATCACCGCAGCTTCCTTTAACTTAACATTAATGTGCACGATGGTGTCAAAAAGCATTCCTGTAAACTTTTCTTTCATTTTGCCAAGCATCGTAAAAGAGTGACGCAGGCGTGAGTCAAACATGGTAATTAACACTTTAGCTTTAACCGGATGATTAAGCCGCTCACGGATCAAATTGGCAATATCCATCAGGTGATCAACCCCCTGCATGGAGAAACGGCTGGTCTCAACAGGTATAATAATTTCATCGCTGGCACGAATGGCATTGACTGTCAAAAAGCCAAGGCTAGGAGGGCAATCAATGAGGATATAATCGTATTGGTCTTTAATCTCATTGATGATTTCCACCAATTTAAGCTCACGGCCTATCTCGTCAGCTAATTCCTGTTCAAGAGTACCCACCAGAACATTGGATGGGACAATATCAAATCCTTTACTTACCTTCTTGATAATATCTTTAATTTTTAATTTATGCGGCGTTAATTTGGAGATGCAATTGTAAAGGCTGTTTTGATCATCCACGTTGAGGCCTAGGGTCGCATGCGCCTGAGGGTCTAAATCGATCAACAATGTCTTCTGAGCACTCGCCGCGAGTGTTGAGGCTAAATTAATCGCCGTCGTTGTCTTACCGCATCCGCCTTTTTGATTTGCAATTGAAATGATTTTCATAAGACTTTCTTCCTTAGTTTAGTTATTAACCCCGCCTTTGGCAGGGTTTTGTCACTTCGTTCCTCAATTTGAAAAACTAACCCCGTCGATTAAAACTGTCCCCCGACGAAAATCTACATTCCATGCTTCTAAGACAAAAGACACATTAGTAATTGTTGTCCAATCTGTTAAATTTAATTTCTCAAACGGGATACTGGCTTTCTGCCAGGTGCTTTCTACATTTTGAATATAATAAATAGCTTGTTCGTTCTTTTGGTTTCCGACGACAACCTTAACAATCCCCGGATACGCCCCGTCCATGCCGCGCAATGACACATTCAATGCTTTATATTTAGAAACATCCTTATTAGGGATCGTGATAGAAAAAGTTTTTGTCGCTGGATACGGATCATCAAGATCATACGCGATGCGAATAGGATTATTATTCAGCGCGTAAAAAACCTGCGATTTAAAATCTGCCCGACGGGTTAAGAATGCCGTAAAGCCGTACACCGTCGATATAGCAAGAACCGCCGTAATCACAATATTAATCACTAACAGCGAGCGATTAATTGGCTTAGGGATCGGCTTTTGTGGTGCAACACTTTCACGCTTGCCAAGGTAGACCTTGGCAAGATGATCATATATTTCGTCACGGGTCATTCTATATCAATACTCCCGACAGCGGCTTCAATAGATTTTGCTATTGGCACAACGGTCTTGTAAACACTTAAAATCTAACAAGTTATAACCTATGAATTATCATAACAAGAAAAATGCAAATGAAAATAATAATGTAAAAAATTTTTACATTATTTCTAATAATGATAACCAGGAATGTTCTCCGACGGAGACTGTTATATTTTATTATTTTCAGACACTTCCGACGGACGAGGAGATTGGGTGAGAATGGAACAAATAAAAAACCCCCGTCCGAAATCGAACGGGGGTTTTTGTAACAACTGCGAACCTTTGCAATATTAGAACTTAACTCCAACATTAGCAACGGCTTGGCTAGCTGTTTCGCGATTAGCACTTGCGAAAGCAGAGCCTGGAACATACCAACCTAAGCTAACACCGAAAGTAACATCTTCGGTATAGTTATAGGTGACATTAACATCGGTTTCATTGCCTAAACCATAGGTATTCTTCTTTGTAGAAACAGGAACTGCTAAAGTAGCTGCTCCCGTATCAGGCTGGAAGATATTCAATGTATTGCTGCCATCATTGGTATACTTATCAACAGCCCATAATCCAGTCCATGTTGCACCAACGGTCACATCTTCCAAGGGGGCAACTGTAGCACCCGCAGAAAAGATATTTTCGTTAGATAAAGGAAGGATAGCGCGATAAATAGTACCAGCACCTTGGATGGTATTAAATTCATCCCAAGCAGAATCTGTCTTGGAAGACTTAGTACCACTTGCAGGATAATTAGTACCAGTGTTCTTATCACCAGAAACATAGGTGTACGAAGCATTTACTGTTGGCTTGTATTTATCTAATACCGGTAATGAATAGCTGGCCAAGAATTGAGCAGCCATAGCATCACGATGCTCAGCTTCATTGCCACTTGCTGTATTTACCGGGTTGTTACCAAGCTGCCAGGCTAATTCGCCCTGAACATTCAATCCCTTATAAGGATTGGTGCTAGCACGTAAACCAGGAACATACAAGGTGCTGCCTTTGCCCTGATTGGCAATAGCATCATTACCTGTTGTAACACCAAAACCACTACCATTGATTCTGGAGAACATATATTGCTCAACAACTGTGCTCCAAGGATCGTTCAACTGGTAATTAGCATTATAACCATAAACATCGGAATTCTGTTCAGGATTACTAACATTGGTACCATCGATTGAAGGCAAGTTCTGACCATTCTTGAAATATATCAAGCTGATCGTCAAAGGCTTATAATCTAAGGTTGCCGTAACACCATCATAGGCTGTTCTCTCGGTTAAACCTTGATCAATATTAGCCAAGTTACCTGTGCCTTGATTGATAGCACCGCCATCACCCAAGACTAAACCATTACCATAATTGAATACCTGACGACCAATTTGTACAGTGAGCGGAGAATACAAAAGCTCACGTAAGGTGATAGAAGCCAAGTACAATTGAACGTTGGTATCATTATTATACCCTTGAGTATCATAAGAAGGGGTATTTTCAGCATTCCAAGCGCGTTCATTGACCAAACCAACAGTCGTGGACACATTGTCGCTTAAATCAGCGTCAACACGTAAACGGACTTGGCTGATGAAATCGCTCTCTTTTTTAAGACCAACAGGAAGACCAGCAGAGGTCAATCCTAAATCAAAACTGTTCAAATCCACATAAGATTCTGTGATATCCCCGCTTACTTTCACGTTTTGAATAGCAGCGAAAGCAGGTGTGGCTAACAGAACCATCAATGCTGCAACTAATAATTTTTTCATTTATTTCTCCCAAGATTTAAGGAAAAGTTTATATGTAATATATCTAGGTGTCTATCGGCCTAGGAATGTGCAATATAGACCCCAATTGATGATCTGCAACCGTATCTATCTCATCCCTCCTTTCACGGTCAAGTTTAGAATCATCAGGGTAGAATATGATGAGAAATCGCTTTCTCACCAAGTTGTGGACATTCTGCCATGAGCAAAAGCTCATGTCAAGAAAAATTAAGAAAATTTTAATAATCACGATGAGTTTTGATCAAAATCCGAGAAAAAAAGCCTTGCTATTGCTACGTTTACTGGCGTTCTTCATCTTTGAAGTGCTTAATATCCCGGCCTTCCACTATATAGACCACTTCTTCGGCAATATTGGTGGATAAATCCGCAATTCGTTCTAAATTATGAGCTATACGCATCAAAGCCAAGGCTCGGGGAATGATATCTTTCTTACCACGCATGACCACGGTTAATTCTTTTAGAATCCTATCCCCTGCATCATCAACAATATTATCTCTGCTGCAAACAGCCTGGGCCATTGCGACATCCTCATTAACAAAGGCATTGATAGCATCCTTAAGCATCCCCACGGTATTTTCCCCCATGGAAGGCAAATCGCTATAAGAACCCACAAAAGGATTAGCAATTAAATACAAGCCGCTTTCGGATATATTCACCGCATGATCCGCCATGCGTTCCAAGTCCTTATTCATCTTAATGATCATAATAACCAGGCGCAAATCTCGGGCCACCGGTTCAAACTGAGCAATGGTCTGAACGCAAAGCTCATCTATAGAACGGTCATAGGCATTGACCCGAGGCTCTTGGTTTTTAACCACCTGATAAAGCATGTCGGCATTTTTCTCTAAAAGCCCCCGCATGCTGCGGCTGATCATATCTTCCACCAGTCCGGCGTCCTGGATCAATAAGTGCTTTAATTCAGTAATTTTCTCTCTTAGCATGCTTTATTCTCCTTTAACCGAAACGACCGGTAATATAATCTTCGGTGATTTTATTCGACGGTTTCGTAAAGAAATCCGTCGTTTTAGTAAACTCAAT
>Ga0302319_10005193_pt1 | contig 26293 bp, 20 predicted proteins | sample Bog_T0_2_FD_203319 | JGI IMG/M metagenome (GOLD analysis project Ga0302319, IMG submission 203319) | Peat permafrost microbial communities from Stordalen Mire near Abisko, Sweden - Bog_T0_2 | ecosystem: Environmental > Terrestrial > Soil > Wetlands > Peat | place: Sweden: Abisko, Stordalen Mire... | reverse complement strand
TTTGCCGGCGAGTGGGCCTAAGCGGTCACGTCTGGTAGTGTCGGCGCACCACAAGGCATGGCGAATCCGGGCGATAATAGAGCCCGTACGTGAAAAATCGCCTGCTGAGCCAGATCCTCCTCGTTTGCTACATTGGCGCAGTGGCTTCGGCCATCCTAGCCGCGTTCGCATTTTCTTGGCATGATCGGTGGGAGAGTTGGGCCCTCGCGCTCGGAGCGATCGCGCTTTTGATTGCGGCGGGACTGGTCGTAACCCTTGAGCGCTACATGGACGACCTGATCGGTCGAGGTCAGTCGCAGCTCGAAGTTCTTCGCGCACAGATTGCAGAAATGCAGGATTCGGTCGATGTTCTGGCCGATGGGCTGGATGCCGCGATCTTCATTTGTGACCCTCGGGCGACGATTCTCTATGCGAACGGCCGGGCCGCCGAGATGTTTCGCTTTGACCACCCCGAAGGCCGATCATTTCTTGCAGTCACCCTGTCGCACGAGGTGGAAGAGCTTATATTCGAGGCATTTCGAGAACAAAGAACGATTGTGGAAGAGCGGCTCCTTACCAATCCGGTCGAGCGAGTAGGCATCTGCAAGATCTGGCCACAAAAGGACGGGAAGCGGGTGTTCGTTTCCATTTATGAGATCACCGATCTTCGGCGCCTCGAGCGGGTCCGCCAAGACTTCGTTTCCAATGTCTCCCACGAGTTGCGCACGCCCCTCACCATCATCAGGACAATGGCGGAAACGCTGCTGGACGAGGACACGGCGACCGCCGAACTGCGTGATCGTTATCTGACCAAGATTGTCGACGAAGTTGACCGGCTCTCAGCAATTTCTGCGGACCTTCTTACGCTGAGCGTGGCCGAGTCAAACCCGGTCAAAAAAGGCGCCTGCGATATCGCAGGGACATTTCGCACGACCCTTTCCCAATTGACGGAAAAAGCTCACGAGAAGGGCATGACCTTGCAATATGATGGCCCTGAGCACCTTGTCATTGAAGCGAATACGAACCAGATGACGCAGGTGGCTCTCAATCTGCTTGAGAATGCGCTCAACTACACGATTGAGGGTACGGTGACTGTCCAGGTTCGGCAAGGGATGGAGACGGCTGAGATTGAGATTACCGATACCGGTATTGGCATCGCCAGCGAGCACCTGCCGCGCATCTTTGAGCGTTTCTACCGTGCTGATCGTGGTCGCAGTCGCGCTACCGGCGGCACGGGGTTGGGTCTGAGCATCGTGAAGCATATCGTTGAGGCGCATGGCGGTCGTGTAGCGGTCGAGAGCAGTCTGAATCACGGCTCCAGATTCACCCTCTTCCTTCCTGTGGGGAATCCCAGGCGCGACGAAACCCCGGCAAACTAGCCGAGAACCCAGAATTTTACTGGGCTGAGTACCAGAGAGAGGTGGAAGAAACCGAAATGACGAGGCGCTGCTCGTCGATCAGGCGGGCCCGGGCTTGCCAAAATCGGAGGACTCTCGTCTATGAGAAACAACAAGAAGCGCGCCTTTACCTTGATCGAAATCATGATCGTGGTTTTGATCATTGGCATTTTGGTTGCCATCGCCGTTCCCAACTTCGTCCAGGCCCGCGACAGCAGTCGCATGAACACTTGCATCGCCAACCTGAAGCAGATCGACTCTGCAAAGGAGCAGTGGGCGATGGACAACAAGGCCGACACTGGCGCTCTGCCTGCTCAGGCCGATCTTACGCCGACCTACTTAAAAGCGTTCCCGAGCTGCCCATCCGGCGGAACTTACACCATCAACGCGATCGGTAGCGACCCCACGTGCACCGTTGCGACTCACGTGCTGCCGTACTGACGCAACTGACCCTCAATTCGCCCCTGCTGTCCAAGCAGGGGCTTCGAAGGCAAATTCCGCAGAATTACTGGGGGATCCCATACGCGTTCGTGGAAGAAGACTTCCGGCGAGGCATGTTCAAGCTGAATTTGGCCTCGTCGTTGCCTCGGAGGATTCTCGTCTAATGAAAAATAACAAAAAGCGCGGCTTTACGCTGATTGAAATCATGATCGTGGTTTTGATCATTGGCATTTTGGTTGCCATCGCCGTCCCCAACTTCGTCCAAGCACGCGACAGCAGCCGCAAGAACACCTGCATCGCCAACCTGAAGCAGATTGACTCCGCCAAGGAGCAGTGGGCCATGGATAACAAGGCCGACACTGGTGCTCTTCCTGCCCAGGCCGATCTGACACCGACTTATCTCAAGGCGTTCCCGAGCTGCCCCTCAGGTGGTACGTACGCGATCAATGCGATCGGTACCGACCCGACTTGCACGACCGCAACCCACGTGTTGCCCTACTAAGAATTGTCTTTGCACAGTTAGTTAGGTTGTCCTTTGATCAAAGTGGTCTCCGGCCCTCGGGCCGGGGACCTTTTTCCTTTTTGGCTGACGTAAAGTTCCGCCTTGCCTAAGGTGCCAATTTCTTGCCTGAAGCCTGTTAAAGTTGCTTGCTGTTGCCAATACAACCAATGGAACAAAGATTTGTAGCGGGTTCACTGCCCGCGCGGATAGGAGGACCTAACTAAACATGAAATTTAACAAGCGGCGTGGTTTCACGCTCATCGAGATTATGATCGTCGTTCTGATCATTGGCATCCTCGTTGCCATCGCCGTCCCGAACTTCGTTCAGGCGCGCGACAGCAGCCGCAAGAACACTTGCATCGCCAACCTCAAGCAGATCGACTCCGCCAAAGAGCAGTGGGCCATGGATAACAAAGCCGACACTGGCGCTCTACCTGCCCAGGCCGACCTGACGCCGACCTACCTGAAGGCGTTCCCGAGCTGCCCGTCCGGTGGTACCTATGCGATCAACGCGATCGGAACCGACCCGACGTGCACGACCGCAACCCACGTGTTGCCCTACTAAAGCTTAGCGTCTAGCACTCAAGGTTGCCGGCGGAGCACTTGCTGCACCGCCGGCAATTCTTGTTTATTAGGGGACCTGGTAACCGAGCTCCACAAGTCATTCGCCAAGTGTACGATTTTGGCATGAAAAGTGCATGGTTATTCATCTTGTTAGCGTCGCCTCATGCGGCAGCCGAGGCCCATCGTAAATCCTTCGAGGGGCATAGGGTCTTTGTATGCGGAAAATATGCGGGCAGTTCGGCCCTTTGAATTGGGAATAACTCCAAAGTACAGAGCGCAGGCGACCGACAATTAAAAGAGGTCTATGAATGACAAGAGGCAGAAAATGACCAGGCGGCGACGTGGCACGACCCTCCTTGAGGTGCTGTTTGCGATCTTCGTGGTCGCGATGTGCGCAACGGTTCTAGCCGCTGCGACACCAACAGCTTCCCTTTCGCGGTACAAAGCCCAAATGATGAACAAGGCCGCCGGCATCGCGCAAAAGGAACTTGAAGCCATCCGAACCCAAGGTTTCACGAACGTTGACCCAACCGACCTTGCAAACGCCGGCCTGATTGACGGCACAAATCCCGTGAGCGGTGGTAACACCTATACCTTTAACAACACTGACGCCCAGGTAAAGGACAATCCAAGCTCAGACCTGCCCCATGGAAGCGGAACGGTTACCATCAATTCCGTGAACTCGGGTCTGGTGCAAGTTACGGTGACCGTCAGTTGGGAAGAACGCACCATGCCCGCAGGCGGGGCCATGGTGACGAGAAGTGTCACCGTTGGCACTTTAATTGCTAATGTGTGAGGGACTATGATCCAATCAAGACGACGCGGCGTTACGCTGATTGAAGTGTTGGTGTCTTCCTTCATCACCATTCTCTGCCTGTCAGCAGCGGTCGGCATTTTCCTGTTGGGCATGGCCACCTGGCTCCGGGGACAAGCCCGCATTGATGCCAATGGCACGTCGGAACACGCGGTTCGCAATATGAGTAACGAGTTGCGCGAAGCGATGTTGCTCACGGTCGATGGAAATGGCCAAGGGATCACTTACGAGAGACCAGCGAAAGATGCGAGCGGAAACTATACTGTACCCCTCACCTGGGATGGCGTAACCAGACGCTTTTATCTGGATGCCAACGGCAACATCCAATGGTCAGTGAATGGCATAAATCAGAAGCTGCTTTGCACAAATGTCACTACCACCGATCCGGTGACGAATAAGCCTTACGTCATTTTCACGCCTGCCGCCGGGACGCTATTTCACAGTCTGACCATCGAGGTTGCCAACCAGAAGAGCAGCTACGAGCAAGAGCAAGCGTCAAGCAGAAGCCGTGAGACCGTGTACTTGCGAAACGTCCCGTCGTTGAGCGAATAAAGGAGGAGACATGATGCCCAAACAACTTCGAATGAAAAGCAAGCGCCGCGGAAGTGCTCTGATCACCTGCTTCATGTTTCTGCTGCTATTGTCACTGGTCACCCTCAGTTACATGAGCACGGCAACTCAAACCCTCCGCGAAGCTCAGAGACAGCGACTCGACGTCACGACTTCGGACCTCTGCGATGCGGGCATCCAAGTTGAGCTGGAGAACCTTTGGACGCCCTTCCAAGCGACTCAGAATTTCACGGCCATGGATGCTGCGTGCACGGGAGCCGGTCCCAACTCTCCTGTCTCAACCTATGCGGGAGCGATTCCGAATGTCGGCAACTATTCGGTGGGAGTCGTTTCCTATACAGTTGTTGACAGTTACGATCGCCAGCTTAAGATCCGCGCCGTTGGTTGGCTTGACACCAACCAGAACGGTCAGGTGGACGCCAACGAGCCCCAGGAAGTCGTGGACACGGTAGTGACCTACTCCCTTCAACGTAGCCCGGTTTTTGACTACACCTACTTCATCAACAACTATGGGTGGATGGAGGGCTTTGGACAGAACGACCTCTGGGTGAACGGGGACATGCGCGCCAATGGTGACCTGACCATTTCCAATGGTTCGCCCACCATCAACGGTTCGGTCATCGCTAACCATAATCCACTGCTGAGTCCAACGCCGGTGGGTCAGGTCAATACCCCACCCGTCAAGTGGAGCGACGCCACCTATAATGCGATGGAGGCAGGGCAAGCTCGATGGAGGCCCGGTTACGATTCCTCCTTCATGGGCGCCAAGAACTCGGCAACCTATGCCCAATGGCAGGGCTTTGATTTTGAATCAACCGGAAGCGTCGTAAACAACACGACAGATGGCGCGATCATGGGCGGTGTCAATGGCCTCTACTCTTGGGATTTAGAGAGCGCGGGCGCCAATCCGACAACCACGTTGATCGACACGAGTCCGACTCAAACGATCGTCATGCCCGACCTCAACAACATCAGCTATTACGAGAACGAAAGCCAGAGCTATAGCGATCCTTTGCAGACGTACAATGACGGTACCGCCAATCCAAACTACGGGAAAGGCGCCTACTTGCAGACTTGGAATGCGCAGACGAACTCATATCAGACGGTCACCACCAATGGCGTGCTCACCGGCTCGGTAGCAATCATCGGCAGCGCAGCTCACCCAATCCTCATTCATGGCCCGGTGACGGTGACCCAGGATGTCGTCGTCGAGGGCAATATCACGGGTCAAGGCACGGTGTACGCGGGTCGGAACGTGCATGTGGTGGGGTCGATCATCTATCAGAATCCCCCCAACTTCCAGGGCAGCAACCAGACGGCAGTCAACAACGCCAATCAGAAGGCAGACCTGGTTGCGTTTGCCGCTACGGGTTCCGTGATCATGGGTGACACCTCGCAGTTCGGTTACTATCCGCTGACCTTTATGGAGCCTCCTTTTACGAGCGGTCGGTATGACAGCAACGGCAATTGGATCCCACCTTTTAACGCCACGAACGTGGACAGCACCGGGAACATGCTCTATCAGTCGGTCCTTGGGGATGCCTACATTCACAGCATCGCCACTAGCGTGGACCAGATGGACGCCATCCTCTATGCCAACAACACGGGAGGTGGCAATCTCGCCACTGACGGAGGCGGAATCAAGCTCAATGGCTCGATCATCACCAAGGACGAAGCCATGGTCACATTCAGTCTGCCAATGCAGATGAACTACGATTCTCGCATTCGAGAAAAGGCTCTGACCACCAAGCCGCTCATCGACGTGAACCTGCCTCGAAGCCCCGCCGTGATCAACAACGCATGGCAGAACTTCGGGCTCATCTTCAATCCAGGAAGCTAACCATGAAGCAATCAACGAAACTACTTATCTTTCTAGTTGTCATTGCCGCTCTGGCGGCACAGTGCTTTGCCCCTATCCGACTCAAGACCAATACTGGCTACCACGGTCGGGGTCGCGCCAGCGAAGCGGACTTGGAGCGCTTCCAGGCGATGGGCGTCGTCATCGCGCCTCAGAAGGGCCCACTGCCAGAGCGCACATCGGCGGATGTGTCGGCGCCCAGCACCGACCTTTCTGCTGGCGCAAATCTCAGCGCAGCGGCCCGTCACCAAGAGCGCGGGGCAAACGCGATCCGGGAGGCCGGTCGGGCGATCGCATCCAAGCAGGAAGACGGAAGGCCAAGCTGGCCATTCGGACTTATCCTGGCGATCAGTGGAATCGCTGCCGTGATGGGTCTTCGATCTTATGCAAATAAGGTGGTGCCACTGGACGCTCGGGGCCTGCCCTTGAAGACTCCGAAGATGTGGTGAGCTAGAGGCCATCTAGTAGACTGTAAGGTCATGCTTGCCCATCCCGACGCACGGGGGCGTTTTGGCTCCTACGGGGGTCGCTACGTTCCCGAGACCCTGATCCCAGCCCTTGAAGAGCTCGAACACGAATTTGATCGCGCTTGGGCCGATCAGGCGTTCAGGGCCGAGTTCGCTGCCTATCTTCGTGACTACGTGGGCCGCCCCACGCCCCTCACTGAGGCTCGCCGTCTAGGTGCGATGACGGGGCTGCACGTCGCCATCAAACGTGAGGACCTCAACCATACCGGGGCCCACAAGATCAACAACGCCATCGGGCAATGCCTGTTGGCCATCCGGATGGGCAAGAGCCGCATCATCGCCGAGACCGGCGCTGGTCAGCATGGAGTCGCCACGGCCACTGTTTGCGCGTTGCTAAACCTTGAATGCGAAGTCTACATGGGCGAGGAAGACTGCGCTCGGCAGGAACTGAATGTCTTCCGAATGAAGCTCCTTGGAGCCAAGGTCAATCCGGTGTCCAGCGGAACCAAGACCCTGAAGGACGCCCTCAACGAGGCGATGCGAGACTGGGTCACGAACGTGACCACCACTCACTACGTGATCGGTACCGCTGCCGGACCTCACCCCTACCCGTACATGGTGCGCGAATTCCATAGAGTCATCGGTGAGGAGGCGCGAAGTCAATACGTCGACGCATTTGGCCGATTGCCGGATCTTGGTCTCGCTTGCGTCGGTGGCGGTTCCAATGCAATTGGCTTCTTCTGGGGCTTTTTGGGAGACGAGGGCGTCAGGCTTATCGGGGTGGAAGCGGGCGGCATTGGCATTGAAAGCGGCCAACATGCGGCCCCTTTGAGTGCTGGCTCACCCGGAGTACTTCACGGCTCCTTTAGCTATTTAATGCAAGATGAAAACGGTCAAGTGCTGCCGACTCATTCGGTATCGGCCGGATTGGATTACCCTGGCGTAGGCGCCGAGCATTCTTACTTGAAGGACTTGGGAAGGGTGAGCTATGTACCCGCAACCGATCAGGAGGCGCTTACCGCGTTCCAAAAGCTCGCCCAACTTGAGGGACTGATTCCCGCCTTCGAGTCGGCCCATGCATTTGTACCGTTGTGGGACGAAGAGCTTATTCCACGGGGCAGCCACGTCATCGTCAACTTGAGTGGAAGGGGGGACAAGGACATGGAGCGGGCTGCCAAACTCCTGCAGCTCTGATCACGGTATCAGTCCTTGAGCGCGTCGGGCACCGCTCGTATCTCCGAAGGCACGAGGCCGAGATACTCCTTCACCGATTCTCGAAGGCCCTGGGTCGTCCCAAACCCCGTCATTGCCGCGACGGTGTCGATGGGCTCATCGGTGTTACAAAGCATTTCAATCGCCGTCTCGGTTCGACAGCGGTCCACGTATTCGTGAAATCCGAATCCCGCCAATGACTTGAAGACGCGGCTGAAATGGAAGGGCGAGTAACCAGCGATATCTGCCGCTTCTTTGAGGGGCCACGGCAGAGAGGGATCTTTGCGCACTTGTTTCGTGAGGTCGAGGATCGTCGAAGGCAGATCGGTGGGAACCCCGGCCAGTTGAAACTCGTCGTCACCGACCACGAGGCGCGCCACCATTTCAACGATTGCCGAGGCGATGAGCGGTTCGGCCAGTTCCCCACCGTCCTTCCCCGCCTCGTAACGGGCCAAGGCCTGATTGAGGGCTGGATGAAACGGCTTCGAGCCGCTGGATCGGCGCGGCTTGTCGTCGATGGGCGACCGCTGCTCAAGCCACGCCTCAAGGTAGGAAATCCCAGCCAGGGGCCACGAGGCGACCTCGGCATAGTGCTCGCCCTTTGCCGCCTGCAGAACTGCACGCGCCGGGCCCCGCATAAAGGTCGCGCTCTGAGCCGGTATGACGGCCACCCTGATTGACGAGGCGCGACGCATGAGATAGGCGCCCTTGAAGTTCAGCCATAGAACGCCCAGACCCTCGGGTATTTCGACAAGCCCCGTCGTGGTTTTCAGAACTCTTGCACTGTATCGATCGATGCGCATGCGGCTGAACGCCTGAACAGGCGATCGTTCGTAATGATGCTCGGCTCGATCACAGTCCCACTTTAAGCTAAACATGCCGATTCCGTCAAATCTTGGCAATTCCCGATGCGATCTCCAACATTGAGCCGTGCCACTGTACAACTACTTGCGTATTCAACCAACCATTACGGCTCCTCCTGGGAGCCGATCCATCTCGAATATAGCTTAACGAATCGAACTCAAGAAGTGGTACAAAGTTGGTGTGAATCATTGTTTTTCTGTCGCGGTATTGGGAGCGACCGGCGCCGTGGGCGCCGAGTTTCTTCGGCTGTTCGAAACAAGGGAGTTTCCAATCCGCTCCCTCAGACTCCTGGCGAGCGAGCGCTCGGCCGGTAAGGTCCTAAAATTCAAGGGAGAGGACGTTACCGTCCAAGCGGCTACAGCCGCCGCATTTGAGGGTGTCGATGTGGCGTTTTTCAGCGCGGGCGCCTCGCGCGCACTTGAATTCGCACCTGCAGCTCTCAAGGCTGGGGCTTTGGTGGTTGATAATTCGAGCGCCTTCCGGATGGATCCTGCCGTACCGTTAGTCGTGCCCGAGATCAATCTGAATGCGGTAGGGCCAACCGACCGACTGATCGCGAATCCAAACTGTTCAGCGATTATCATGTTGATGGCGGTCGCACCCTTAAGAAAGCTCGGCAAGATTGAGCGAGTGATTGTCAGCACCTATCAGAGCGCAAGTGGCGGCGGCGCATCGATGATGCAGGAGTTGGAGGAGCAAACCCGTGAGGTCCTTGCCGGTCAACCGGCCCGACCGAATGTGCTGCCCCACCCCTATGCCTTCAACCTGTTCAGCCACAACACACCCATCAATCAGCATGGATACAATGGCGAAGAATGGAAGGTAATCGAGGAGAGCCGCAAGATTCTCGGGATGCCAGAACTTCGCATCAACGTCACGTGCGTTCGGGTGCCTGTGTTGCGTGCCCACAGCCAGTCCATCACTGTCGAATTCGTAGATCACGCTCCGGATCTTGAAGAAATTCGGTCAGTGCTCGCTGCTTCTCCCGGAGTCAAGGTGGTCGATGACCGAGCGAACAACCGGTTTCCCACTCCGCTGGATGCGTCCGGCAACGATGACGTGCTGGTGGGCCGAATTCGTCGCGATGTTTCGCACCCCTCCGCAATCAGCATGTTCGTGAGCGGAGACCAACTGCTGAAGGGCGCCGCCCTCAACGCCGTCCAAGTCGCTGAAGCCGTATTGGCAAGAGCCTAAGTCAGCGGTAGGTGTCGCCAGAGGGTATCAACCGTCTGGCGATGAGGTATGTATGGAGGATGCTTTTTGGCGTCGTTCTAGGCACCCTGCTTGGCCAAACTTCCGCTCGAATCGATGTCACCTCGGGCTACGCAGTGGGCAGGGTCGTGGCCCCTGGGAGAAATCCGATTCCCGTTGATGCCGTCGCTGCTATCATTGCGAGCGGCCGCTGGACGGCTCCTGGCCCGGGTGCGGTGGTTGAAGTGCCTGGTCAGGGCTCTCAGCCTTGGACGTCTCTCAAAGCGGGCGGCGATGGCTGGCTCGCATCGGACGCCCTCGACGGCGGATATTTCGACACCCAAGTCGTCAGCCCCAAAGACCAGATCGCGATGCTTGACGCTCAGGGGGACTCTCTTGCCTATGTAAACGGGCGTCTGGCTATAGGCAACAGCTACGCGTATGACTATGCCGCAGTGCCCATCGTCCTTAAGAAGGGCGCTAATGATCTCTTGTTCCTCTGCGGCCAAGGTCGGCTCAAGGTCTCGGTTGAAACCCCCACTTTTCCGATTTTCTTCAACCAAAACGACACGACGCTTCCCGACGTGATCCGGCCCGGCGAACTAGAGCATGGGGCGGTGGTGCTTGTGAATGCCTCATCTGAAACGCTGAAGGGCGCCGACGTGCGAGCCTATGACGATGCCGGCCGTTTGGTCGGTGATATGCCGATTCGCTACGACGTGCCCCCAATCGCATCGATCAAAGTTCCGTTCGAATTTCGTGTTCGCCGTGTAAACCATCCGCAAGTCTGGGTGCGCCTCCAGGTGGGCCGGCACTCCCTTGCCGAACTCGGCATTACCCTCAAGGTCAAGGCGCCGCTCGATGTTCACAAAGAGACCTTCGTGAGCCAAATGGACGACAGTGTCCAGTACTACGCGGTCAATCCGGCCCAGGACCCTGGCCCAGAAAACGCACTGGTACTAAGCCTGCATGGCGCGAGCGTTGAGGCCAGCGGACAGGCGGCTGCCTATGCGAACAAGCCTTGGGCCAGCATCGTGTGCCCCACCAATCGCCGCCCGTTCGGCTTTGACTGGGAGGACTGGGGCATGCTCGATGCGATGGAGGTGCTGGGGGTGGCCGAAAGTCGTATGCCTCACGATCCCTCGCGAACGGTGCTGACTGGTCATTCCATGGGTGGGCATGGCACGTGGCATATCGGTACGACCTTTCCCGATCAATTCGCCGCCATTGGCGTCAGTGCCGGCTGGATCAGTTTCCAATCCTACGGCGATGGCTACACGGCAACGAATCCCGACGCATTCGAAGAGCTCATGGTGCGCGCCACCGGTGCCGGCGACACGATTGCCCACGTCCACAACCTCAGCCCGCTTGGAGTCTACGTACTGCAGGGTTCTGCCGACGACGATGTCCCGCCCAGCGAGGCACGGCAGATGCGCGATGTCCTTTCACCATTTCACCACGACTTCACCTACTTCGAACAGCCGGGCGCGGGTCACTGGTGGAGCAACACTGACGAGCCGGGCGCCGCGTGTGTGGATTGGCCACCCATGTTCGCCATGTTCGCCTCCCATCGCATTCCCGCCAATGACGAGGTTTCCGATGTGGAATTTCATACCACGAGCCCCAACGTCTCGTCCCACTCCCACTGGCTGACCGTTGAACAGCAGGAAGTTCCCTATGCCTTGAGCTCGGTGACGATCCACCTAGATCGGCATCTGCGCCGCTTTCGAGGTTCGACGGCAAATGTGCATGCCATGGTGTTGGATATCAAGGCAGCCGAGGGTGACTCTGCTCCGGTCCGGATTGAACTCGATGGCAGCGTCCTCATCAACGTGACCCCCGCGGACGGGAAGGTCACGCTCGTGAAGAATGGGGCCTGGACCGTTGTGGGCGCTTTGCCTACCGGCGAGAAGAACGCCGACCGGGGCAGCGGCCTCAAGAATGCCTTGCGCCACCGCTGGATCATCGTCTACGGCACTCATGGTGACTCGGCCGCCAACGATTGGATGTCACATGAGGCGGTCTTTGCTTCGGAGAATTTTTGGTATCGGGGAAATGCCTCGCCGGCCATCTTCACCGACGACGAGTACCTTGCCGAGGGCAAGGGAGCCTTGGATCATGATGTGCTCGTGATCGGCAATCACGAGACGAACGCGGCATGGCCCAAACTGGCTGCCAACAGCCCGGTGGACGTTTCTTCCGCTGGCGTTCGCGTGGGTTCTAGTGAGTATGAGGGCGACGACCTTAGCTGCCTTTTCTGCCGCCCATTCGGCACGAATTCGATGGCCGCCTTCCTCGGTGTGACCGGCCCTAAATCGATGCGTTTGGCCGAACGGATCCCGCTCCTAGCCTCGGGGACGGGCTATCCCGACTACATCGTGGTCTCGGCCGATGGGTTCACCCACGGAACCGCTTCGATTGAAGCGCTTGGCTATTTCGGCAACGACTGGCAACTACTTTCCTCGAAGTAGGCGGTTAGGGTTGGCGGCAGCAGATTTTGGTAGCGAAGACACCCGCTGCCGGATCGACTCAGTTCCCGAGTTCTTCCACCCGGATCTTCGTCACCGGCCCCGCCGACGACTCAAGCGCCTCCATCTCGGCGATGGCGCCCAGCATTTCCCGCTCGATGATGTCCCGGGTGAGCAAGATGATGGTTGCCGTGTTCACCCCTTCCGGTGGCACCTTTTGAGTCATGGCCCTTATGGAGATGCCGTGCTCAGCAAGAATCCGCGAGACTTCGGCGACGACGCCGGGGCGGTCGAACACCTGCAAACGGAGGTAGTAAGCCGTCCGCACCGCCTCAATGGGAAGGATCGGGATGTCGGCAACATGGTCGGGTTGAAAGGCCAGATGGGGTACCCGGTGCTCAGGATCGGAGGTGAGCATTCGTGTCACATCGACGAGGTCGGCGACCACTGCGCTAGCCGTAGGCTCTGCGCCAGCACCACGGCCGTAGTGGAGGGTGTGTCCGACCGCATCGCCCTTCACGAGAACCGCGTTGGTAACCCCATCGACGTTTGCGATGAGCCGGCGAACTGGGATGAGTGTTGGGTGAACGCGAAGCTCGATGCCATCTTCGGCGCGCCGGGTGATCCCGAGAAGCTTGACTCGGAACCCAAGTTCCTCTGCGTAAGCGATGTCTTCGGCGGCCAGATTTGAGATGCCCTCGATGTAGGCCTTCGAAAACTGCATGGGAATTCCGAAGGCAATCGCGCTCATGATCGTGAGCTTGTGGGCGGCGTCGATCCCCTCCACATCGAACGTCGGGTCGGCCTCGGCGTACCCGAGGGCCTGCGCCTCAACAAGAGCCTTCTCAAAGGAAATGCCCTTTTCGCGCATCTCGGACAGGATGTAATTGGTCGTGCCGTTGATGATGCCAGCGATCCACTCGATGCGATTCGCAGTGAGCCCTTCTCGAAGCATTTTAATGATCGGGATGCCGCCCGCCACCGCCGCTTCGAAAGCGACGATCACGCCTTTCCTCTGGGCGGCAGCAAAGATCTCGTTGCCATGATGGGCGATCAGAGCCTTGTTCGCGGTGACCACGTGCTTACCTTGTTCGATCGCGGCCATGATCAAATCCTTGGCCACCGTCACCCCGCCGATCAATTCGACGACGATGTCGATCTCTGGATCGGTGGCGACCGCGAAGGCGTCGTTGCTGATGCGGACATCGCCACCGGCAAGCGCTTCGGCCCGTCCCTCCTCGACTTCCGCGACCGCAGCAATTCGAATCGGCCGTCCTGCCCGGCGGGTGATTTCCTCCCTGTTGCGGGCGAGGACCGCAAAGGTGCCTCCTCCAACCGTTCCGATTCCCAGCAGGCCGACGTTGACCGGTTTCATCGTGGAATTCATGCCGCACCATTATGGCCGAGGGAGGCAGACCCCGACTGGCACGAAATCACTCCGCCGTGTTTTCAAGGCTGCGTAGGGCTCCAAGATGACCGGCGTGCGGGTAATCCTCCCCATTCGTCAAGGCCGGAAGGTCCATGGCAAGGTCTCGTATGGTCGGGAGCCCAAGAATTTAGAAAAATTCTCCGAAGTTGCGCCCCGGATCAATATCGGGACACCAGGAAGCCTAGCCGGAAACCGGGATATCGAACTCCTCAAGCACGGACCCATCAAGCCGGACCACACGAGCATGGATATTTGTCGTGCTGACATCAAACACAATGTAGTGATTGACACTCTCCCACTTGTCTCCATCAATGGCGCCTTCCGATGGATCGCATGGATAGAGCGGAGCGCCCCCACCACCGGACACGATGTAGACTACCCCGGCTCGTTTCGTATGGTAATAGATGTGGTCATGGCCGTTAAGGACGGCAACGACGCCGTACTTGCTGAAGATCGGGCAGAGCACTTTCTGCTCGTCCTCGTTGGGCCCATGGCTGCCAATCGAATAAGGAGGCACGTGGAAGAACACGATGATGTGCTCTGACTTCGCCTTGGCCGCGTCAAGATCGCTGATCATCCACTTGTATTGCTCGCTCGATGGGCCATAGTTGGTGTTCTCATCGACCGCGAGCCCGATGAAGTGGTAGCTCCCACGATCAAAGGAATACCAAAGGTGATTGCCGCTGCTGATCGGGGCGGTGAACCGTGTTTGAAAGTCGGGGTCGCCCACGTCATGGTTCCCCCTCGCCGCGTAGTAGTCGGTCTCCTTTCGCAGCTTTCCTGTGATGTCGTCGAAGATCTTCCAGAGGGCAGGATTGTTCCCCCGTTTCACGAGGTCGCCGCTGTTGATGACCATAACCGGCTTTTCCTTCTCGATCATCCCCACGATCTTCCGATGGATGTCGTGGCCATCTCGGTCGTCGCCATACAAGACGAACCTGAACTGGTCGGGCGAATGGGGGCGCAGAAGGGCGCTCGCAATGGCAAAGAGGGCGATGATCGGGGAGGGCATGATTTGGCTATCCTGGTTTCAGACAGATGTTTTGGGCCAGATCGGCCCAAAACACGAACGGCAAGTGACAACGCTTACTGAGATGTTGCAGTGTCTGGTTGCGATGCCACGTATTTCATCACATAGCTGTTGGTGGTATCGGTATAGGCAACCCACACGTCGTGGGTCTTCGGATCGACGGTCACGCTGTGGCATCCGGTGGGCGCAACCTCGGTATCGATCACGCTCGCGCCATCGTCGGTGATTTGAACCGTTTGAATTTGCCCGCCGCCGGGAATGTACAGCCTCTTGAGCCTGGTGTCGTAGGCAATCTGGTCACTTCCCTTCAGGACGTCCAATGTCGTGAGGATCTTTCCGCTGTCGGCGTCCAAGATCACCAGTTTGCCATTCTTACCCACCGCAAACAACTTGCCCGCCCTTCGATCTTCGGCGAGGCCGTGCGGACTGGTGAGGTCGCCAAGGGGGTATTCGGCGACGACCGCTTTGGTGGTTAAGTCGATCACCTGGATGCTATTCGTCGACTTGATGTTCTGAAAGATCTTCCCACGTCCATTGTCGAGGACCATGACCTCGGGAGCCTCCTTGATCGTGACCGCCGACGACACCTTGAGCGATGTCGGGTCCACAAGCCACAGGTTGGTGCCATCGTCATTGTCGACGTAGACCATGCTGTTCTTGCTGTCATAGACCACCGAGTCGCCCGGACCGTCCAGAGCAAGTGAGGCTGTCTTGGTCCAAGAACCCATGTCAAATTCGACAAGGGTCTTACCAGGACCGGCAGCATACAACTTCTGGCTCTTCGAGTCGGCGGCAACACCGTTGCAGGCAACGCCAAGATCGACGATCTGAACCGCCTCGGTGTCCAAGTGGATGACCGCGAGCGATGACGTTTTGGGATGGCAGGCAAAGGCGAGCCGGTCCCTATTGTCGATGTTCATGAAGTCGAACCCGCCGGGACCGCCGGGAACGACGATCGGGGCCTGCGCGGTCAGCGCCTTGGTTTGACGGATATTAGCGTTGGAGAGAGCGAAAATGAGGTTGGTAATCATTGGTTTGTTGATCGAGTCATGCTTCGGGGGCGTTGGCCACCTTCTAGAGCGAGATTATCTTATGGCTAGTCTCAAATGGGTTGCTGCGGCGAGGGTCACGGTCCGCTGCTCTGGTTGCAACGATGACCTTCGAAATCTCAATGGTCCAACTTGGCCAGATTGGGTTGGTCGGAAAGCTTATGTTTGTCGCGTGTAGCCTGTTGCGCCGGTTTAACGGCAATGTTTTCGGCGGTACTTGGCGCGGTTTGGGCTTCCCCACAGCCTCCAAGCATAACTAAGACGAGGCTCAAGGATAGAACGTAGGTGAAGTGTCTCATAGGGTCAAGGACCTCATGCGGGACTGGCCTTGACGCCAATCCCGCATGGAAGAACGCTTACAACTGCTGGAAGTAAGTGGGGTTGAAGAAGTCGGCCACGACCTGGCTGCAGGTTTCGCTGGCCGAGTTGACCGGGTAACCCTGAGAGTTTCCGCCGTTGAACGAGGCGTAGACCGATGGGGCGTTCGGATCGTAGCACCACTTGAGAGCATCATTCTCACTGGCAGCGCGGGCCACGAAGTAAGTATTGCCATCACCGTTGGTGTCGGTGAAGTTACCGGCAACCATCGTGATCAACTTGGCATGGCCGTCAACGAAGCCGAAGTTCAGTTTGCCGCCATGACGGATTGTGGCGGTGTTTTCAGGGCCGTCGTGGCCCCACATATTGTCCATGGCCGCCGACATGCTGCCGTTGTCGTAGGTATCGCCGAAGGCGACCATATCGGCCGGTGAAACGATTTCCGATTGGTTGCGGCCCGGGCGAATCGTGTTTCCGGGGGTGGAAACCACCGAGTAGGTAAGGCCGAACCCGCCGTCGCTCACAAAGCCGTCGTCGTACCCGTAGCCGGGTTCATAGTAGTTGCCATCACCGGCCGGCGGCACGAAGTACTTCTCATCGTTCTTGCGCGAGTAGTGTCGATCGGGGCAATAGACAAAGCTAAAGTTCTTGGCGTAGGGTTGAAGCAAGTCAAACCAGTAGCCACCACCCAGCGAATTGCCGTTGGCGTCGAAGGCGGGGTTGGTCTTACCGGTGTTGTAGTCAATTTGCTTGAAAAGCTCGGTCGTGTCGTCATAGTCAGTGGTGTACATCGCAAAGGCGAGAGCCATCTGCTTGACGTTGCTAAGACAGGACGTCTTCTTGGCGGCCTCTTTGGCTTGGGCAAACACCGGGAAAAGTATCGCCGCCAAAATGGCGATGATCGCGATGACGACGAGTAGCTCAATTAGAGTAAATGCGCGTTTGATGATAACCTCCGAATGGCCTTTCGGCGCTACTAGTCTCGCACTAGCTCATTAAGCTGTGGTTAAACTAGTTCACTCGGTGTGTAAGAGTTAATAATGAACGTCTTTGTCTACTGTTCTTAACACTGTGTCCAGTATTTAGGCTAGAACAATAGCCATTTCTTCGTTAAAGTTTTCGCATATCGAGCCTGGGCTCTTGCCGGCCATCCGTATCGCCCATTGGCTCCGGCAGATTCAGCAGGGATGGTTTCCCCACCGTCCTAAAATGTTTGGAGCGGCTCGTGTTTGGGTTCGGGAGATCGGATGAGAAGCGAGCAACCCCAAGGGCTTTAGGACGCCGAGGACGGCATCCCTACCAAGGAACCGGCACACCTGGTAGGGTTGGACGTCGTCGGGCTACCCGCCGATTCTGCCGAGCTTGTTCACCGTCGGGATGATGGTCTTCAGGACAGGCGCTGGGTTCTTTTGAAGCTGGTCCAGAAGGTAGCTGACAGCGGCTTCGATCTGAGGGTCGTGGCCTTGGGCTACCAGATCGGGCCGGCGGTCCACATTGATGTCGGGATCGATGCCGTGGTTCTCGGCGATGATCTCGCCGGTCGCGGGATCGTAAATACTGAACTCAGGCGCCGTCACCTCGCCTCCATCGACCAACTGTGCGCCTCCGCCGATTCCGACCAATCCACCCCACGTGCGGGTGCCGATCAGTGGGCCGACCCCTTCGTGCCGGAAGAGCCAGGGGAACATGTCGCCGCCCGACCCGGCGTAACCGTTGATGAGCATTGCTTCGGGACCCTCCATGGCGCGAGCATCGCCAACGGTTGCCGCGTTGCGCTGCTGAATGACGGTCTGATACTTGCGCTTAAGCATTTCGACAAACCCATTCGGCAAGTTACCGCCCCCGTTCCATCGCTCATCGACGATGAGGGCCTGCTTGTCGGTTTGACCGTAAAAGCCCTCCGCAAGGCCTACGGCGCCGGCGGCAGACGTGTTCGGAACGTGGAGGTATCCGATCTTTCCACCCGAGAGTTTATCGACCAAGCGACGGTTGCTGTCCACCATATCGTAGTAGCGCAGCATCGCCTCGCTGCCCACGGGGCGCACCCTAACTTTCCTGGCGCCGTCTTCGGTCGGCTTCGAGTTGACAGTGAGCGTAACGAACTTGCCAACTTTGTCGAGCAGAAGTGTAGCGGGATTGATGCCGGGAGTCACCGGAGTGCCGTCAATGTCGAGGAGATACTCTCCATCGTTGACGTTGGCGCCTGGTTCGTTCAGCGGTCCCTTGGCAGTTGCATCGAAGCTGCGACCACGGTAGATCTTGGCCAACTGGATGTGACCGTTCGCGATCGCATAATCCACGCCTAGGTAGCCCACGGCGACTTGGTCTTCGACGACTGGCACGTGGGACTGGCCTCCGATGACATAGGAGTGGCTCGTACCGAGTTCGCCGATCAACATGCCCAAAACGTAGCTAAGGTCACTGCGATCGTTGACGTATTGAAGGTAGTCGGCATAATGCTTGCCGATCGCAGCCCAGTCTTGGCCTCGGAAGTTCGCGTCGTAGTAGTGATCGCGCTCAAACCGCCAGGCTTCCCAAAACATCTGCTTCCATTCGGCTTTGGGATCGATCGTCGCCTCGATACCGCCCTCGTCGACCTTTCCGGTGGCGGGAGTGATCGGTGGGCCGGGGTGAACGTCTGATACGCCCAAGCCGAGGGGCCCAATATAGGCAACCTTGGTCCGATCCGGGTTGAAGGCAAAGCCTCCCACGCCGACAGCGACGACGGAGGTGGCCTTCGAGTCAAAGTCAAATTTGCTCAGGCTGCCGGGCTCCGTGATGAACACGCCGTTGTTGGCTCCAGTCAGTCCCACGTAGGCGCCGGGGGGAACCGCCAATGCAATGACGCGATCCGAGATGCCATCGAAGTCGATCTTGACATCGGGCGGGCCCGAAGGCGGAGGCGGTCCCATTCGCCGTCGCCGACCCATGGGCGGAGGTCCTGCACCGTCGGGAGCGGGTGGCGTGGGGCCGCCGGCACCCCCGGCCGGGACAGGCGCGGGTGGCGTCTTGACCGGCTCTTCGTCGTCCGACGAAACGAGGGGATCAGTCGAATCTTTGGAAAGCAGGATCGCATAGACCCCCGGCCTTGGTTCGGCGGTGACGCTTTCAATGGCTCCTTCGTTTCGAGTGATGAAATGCCGGTCCGACGTAATGTAGAGGTACTTTCCGTTAAGGTCGAAAGCAACATTGCCGTCGTCGAAATAGCCGGAATCCACCTGAGTGGTCTTGCCTGTGGCAATCTCATAGAGGAACAACGCGGCCTGTTCGTTGGGCCCACCCTTCGTGTACGCGATCCACTTGCTGTCGGGCGAGACATCAAGGTCGGCGAGGCCATACGGGGCCTCGGTGACCTTCGTCAATTGCTTCGTAGTCGCATCGAGGAGCCAAACGCTGTTGTCGCTCATATTGAGTAGGAGCGACTTGCTGTCAGGGGTCCAGCCCAATCCGAGGATCGTGCCTTTCGCAAGGGTCGTCAGCTGCGTAGGGGTACCGCCCATTTGGGGGACGGTGTAGACCTCATAGTTCCCTGATACATCGCTGATGTAGGCGATCGTCTGACCGTCAGGAGACCAACTGGGAAATCGTTCGCGGCCTGAGCCCACCGTAAGGTCTCGGGTGTCCCCGTCGGAGGCGGGGACAGAAAACACATGGCCCCTGGCCTCAACCGCCAAGCGTACGCCCGAAGGCGAAAGCGAGAATGACGAGACGTCGTCCGCCAAGTGGGCAAAGTAAGGTCGAGACCGCAGGTTCTCACTGTTGATCACGATGTTGGGTTTGGAGATCGTGCCGGAGGCGATGTCGTACACGTTCAGATATCCGTCTCGCTCGAACACGATCGATTTGCCGTCCGTACTCGGAGTACGAATATCGGCTCCCAGGAAGTGGGTCAACTGAGCATCTTTGTGCGAGTCCAAATCGTAGCGAAAAAGATTGAGAACTCCGCCGACCTTGTCGCTGATGTAGTACACGTCGCGGCCGATCGCCATCGGATAGAACGACTGCTCACGGTCATGCGGCAATTCCGAGTAGGTGTTGGTCGCAAAGTTGTAAAGCGAAATCACCCCTTGGTTCCCACCTCGGTAGCGCCTCCAGTTGAAGCGCGCTGCCGGCTGACGGTTGTACACCATCGTCTTGCCATCGGGAAGGAACGAGGCTTCCGAAACTTCGTCAATGACCGTCTTTTTCGGTAGGCCGCCTTGGGGATCAACGAGCCAGAGGCCAAACTGCCGATTGATAAAGTTGCTTCCGGTCGTGCCATACGCGATCTTGCCATCGGGAGTCCAACCCAAGCAGCCGTCTCCCTCAGAATCGAAGGTCAGCCGCTTCGGGGCGCCGCCCACGAAAGGCACCGTGTAGATGTCGGGCGGGCCATCGTAGGTTCCGGTGAAAGCAATGGTCGACCCGTCGGGGGAAAAGTGGGCTCGCGTCTCCTCCCCTGGGTAGGTGGTCAATTCCCGCGCAACGCCGCCGGTGATTTTGGCGGCCCATAGGTCGCCCGCATAGGTGAAGACGACATTGTCGCCAGAGACGGTTGGATACCGAAGCAACCGAGGTTCGGTCATGGTCGTCTGACCCAACGCCAACGTCGCAATCGCGGAAAATAAAACGCTCATAGCTCCCTTTAAATACGGGGCTAGTACGCCTTTTCGCGTCACGAGGTTTCCGTGATTGGTGTTCGCGATGGCTTTTCCGCTCAACTTCTCCGCCGCTGGAGCGTCGCAGGGCTAAAATGGCGCATGCCCGGAAGAATCTCTCGACGTGACTTTGGAAAGCAGACCGCCCTTGGTTTAGCTGCGCTCGCCGTTCCGGCTTCGGCCATGCAAACGGCTCCTGCCACCCCGCCAGTACCCTCAGCCGACATTGACGTCATCGAAAAGCAGCTGGCCGTCCCCATTTCGGATGCTGCCCGTAAACTCATGCCGGCGGCGGTAGCGAACAACCGGAAGAATGGATCAGATCGACTGAAGACTCGTTTGGACGATTGCAGCGAGCCCGGGTTCGCGTGTTTGACGTTTCCCGGCGAGAGGACAGCGCTATGATCGATCCCTTCGCATCGATCGCGGAATTGGGTCAAGGTCTGCGTGATCGCGCCTTTACGGCCCAGGATATTGCACGGACCTACCTGGATCGGCTCAACGACTTGGGGCGAGCCCACAACGCGGTCGCCCAACTCACGCCCGAGCTAGCGATGAAACAAGCGGCCGCCTCCGATGCCCGTTTTGCCGCCGGGACTCCGCTAGGGCTGCTGGATGGCATTCCGTTTGGCGTCAAAGACCTGCTTGCGACCAAGGGCATTCCCACGCGTTGGGGCTCACCGGGGCATGCCGACCAAGTTTTTGACTTTGATGCGACGGCGGTTCAAAGGCTTCAAGATGCGGGCGCCGTATTGCTCGCCAAGTTGGCGATGATCGAACTAGCCGGAGGCGGAAACTACGATAGCGCCGCCGCCAGTGCGACGGGACCCTGCCTCTGCGCTTTCGACAAGACGAAGTGGGCCGGAGGTTCCAGCAGCGGCTCCGGAGCGGCCACCGCCTTGGGTTGCGTAGGCTTCAGTCTTGGCAGCGAAACCGCCGGCAGCATCCTCTGTCCCAGCGGATTCAACGGTCTCACCGGCTTTCGAGCCACCTATGGGCGCGTGAGTCGCCACGGGGCCATGGCGCTGGCTTGGTCGCTTGATAAAGTCGGGGCGATCTGCAGGTCAGCCGATGACGTTGCCGCCGTATTGCCGGTCATCGCCGGGCTCGATCCCAAGGATCCGTCGACCATCCCCGCGAAGTTGAACCTGCGGGCGAAGGGACCCAAGCCCAGGATCGGCCTCGTGAAAGAGACCTTCGCCGAAAACAAGGCAGACGCGTGCCAAAAGGGATACGGGGCAGCAGTGAACCTATGGAAGAGCCAGGGCTACGACATAGTGGACGTTGCTTGGCCGGACCTCCCCTATGATCTGGCAGTAAACATCATCGTGGATGCGGAAGGAGCCAGTGCCCACGAGAACTTCATTCGCGGTCCCCGGTTTCAGGAGATGGCCGATGTCAACCAGGTCGCGGGCTTTGCCGCCGCCCTTCAAACCAAGGCGGTGGACTACCTGTGGGCGATGCGCCTTCGGATTGAGGCGCTCAAAGCGAACGAGATTTGGGAGAAGTGCGATGCCATTTTCACGCCCATCTTCTACCATGGCGCCCCCAGCGTCGTCGGGTCCTTGAACGATGGCTTCGCCAACATGGGTGGCGAGTGGGGACCTTGCCACCTGCTTGGCTGGCCCGCGCTCGGCTTCCCCATCTGCTTTGAGGGCAACTTGCCGATTGGGGGCCAGATCATGGCGCCGTGCTACCGGGAAGACACCTGCATGCGAATCGTCCGCGACTTCCAGCGCGCGACCGATTGGCATAAGCGGCGACCATCCCAGGGCTGATTCTTCCTTGTGCGATCAGCCGCCCGCTTCAGAGCGGTCCGGTTCGCGCTTAGGCCTGGCGACGGCATGCTCGTGGATGACGACGATAAGTTCGAAGGCGATGCTCACGAGTACGCCGGACGCGATGCCGATACCGGTCTCCGCAAGCCGATAGAGCGAATAGTGAAGCGGAGCGGTGCTGAAGGACAGCAGAATGAGGGCCGGCGTGTAAGCCGCAACTTTGGCGCCGCCTTCGAAGTTGAAGGCGCTGCACAGGGCGGTCATTATCACGATGAGCACTCCCATGACGACTAGGTTTCCCGGGAAGAAGTGAGCGCCCAGGAATCCGAACCCAGCCCCGACGGCGGTGGCGACGATTCGCAGCCAGCCCATCTGCATCGTCTTCTCCACTGAGGGGTCAATCACCACAATCGCGGCGATGACGGCGTAAACCGGATAGTTCAGGTGGAGGCGGTCGGCCACGAGGACCGCTAGCACCGACGCGATCGCTGCGCGCAGCCCTTGCAGGGTGGAAACCTTCAAACGGGATATCGAAGCCGCGTCCAGACCGAAAGATCTTTGGCCGGAATCCGTGCTCTTGCCCATCGCTTTCAGTTGCTACGAAGGATAACTGCGATACGGCGCAGGGCTAACCGATTCCCGCTAGCGGGGACTGTTGGCTGGACATTTGAGGATCAAGTTGGGGAACAAGGTGCGGCTCAGCCGGCACCTTCCTTCCCTTTCCACGACGCCGATACCCGCCCCGGAAGCTATCGTCCACATTAACAAACCGTGTGTTCTCGGGAACGCTGCAGTACACCTTTAACATGCAGTCCAAGTCTTGAGCAATGTGGGGCGGGATGGTCACCGACATTTCCTTCGAGGTGACCACAAAAAACCGCCGGATCTCTTTCTGCTCGCAGAACACGGCGGTGACCTCGGCCCAGGGAATATGACGCGACCTGCCTGGCCACCTTACGCTGATTCCCTCGGTCGTGATATCGAGGGTCACGAAGACGCCCTCCATCAGCGGGAGGCTGATGCCAAGCGGCACTGCGGCGAGTGCCCAGAGGGAGGCCAGCCGGTCCTTCCAGTCGATCACGGACAGGCCCAAGGCGACGAACGCAATGGTCCTGAGCAACGTGATGAGGACGGACAAGGCATCGAGCGCGTAGAGCCCCTTGAAGTCTTCCTTCGGGGGTAGCTGACCAATCTTGATGTGAACCGCTCCGAGGGACCTTGGAGCCTCATTGACCACAATGGGATGCAGGTCCGGGTATGAGATTTCACCGAGTGGGTAAGCCTTGCCGCTCACCTGGACAGTCCACTCTTGCCGGCGAGGTCGATAAGCCTCGATCTCCGCGAACTTAGCATGGAGAATGCATCGGTTGAACGCGTTGTAGCGCCTCAGCCCAGTGTCATCGACGACGACTCTCGAAAGGAGCAGTTCAAGGGCAGTGAATAATCCGAACGTGCAGCATATGGTGGCGATTACGGGTGCGAAGACCCTTCCCACGGCATTTTCATGCGGAAGCCAGGGCAACGTGAGCGCTACGAACACGAGCAATAACCTCTTCAGCCGCCCTTGGCCGCTTATCCTTAGCGCTCGCCGCATCGATCACATTATTGCTTGGGGGAGGGCGTCCCGCTTCAATCTGCCGCTATCACTTCCTAAGGAGCGAGCCGTCCAACTCTGTGTTGATGACGTCGCGGTCAACCGGGCCCTCGATTCCGGCAATGCCGGTACCTGCATAGTATTGCCAGAGCACCCAACGAGACAAAGCAAAGTCGTGGGGCCAGGAAACGAAGTCGCTGATCCAGATGCGGTCGGGTGGAAAGCCTTTCAAATAAGCGGCATAGAAATCGTAGGTGGTATAGAGGACCGGCGCCACACCGTAGCGCCGCTTGATTAGTTCGCAAAACCGCCCGAGTTCTTTCTGAAAGGCGGCTCTTGATGGCCGCAGGTCGCTGTTGCCGCTGAACTCAAGGTCGATGGCGGGGGGAAGCGTACCTGCGTCGGGCGATGCAACCCGAAGGAAATTCGCCGCCTGTGCGGCGCCATCGCCCCTAAGGCTAAAGAAGTGGTAGGCCCCACGAACGATGCCCGCCGCCTTCGATTGACGCCAGTTGTCAGCAAACCGGGAATCGGATCGATTTGCGCCCTCGCTCGCCTTGATATAGGCGAACGAGATCCCGTCGCCTGCGACCTTACCCCAGTCAATCTCCCCCTGGTAGCTGCTGACGTCGATCCCATGGGCTGCATAGCGTCCCTCAACGGCAGATCGCCGGCCGCGGGGATAGAAAAGCAGGACCGCACACCCAAGGAGCGCGGTCAACACCAGAAGCCAGCGTCTGACTCCCTTCTTTCGTCGCAATCGGCCGATGGCCGCAGTTTACGGCTTTCGCTAGCGCGTTGGCGTGCCCAAGTTGGATCCGAGGGCTCGCTCGGCGGTATTGAAGAACGTGTTCTTATCCTTGATGATCGCCTGCGGAATCAGCTGGGGCGTGACGGTGCCGACTCCCTGGGTCTTCCTCACGGCGGTGCCGATGGCCAGAAACTCTATGAGCCCACTGCCCAGGTCATACACGTAGGTTTGAATCCCCAAAACGTCGTCGGCGCCAATGCGCGTCGCCTCGTCGCTGATTTTGCCGAGGGCATTTTCGCGGGCTTCGTAGATGAGGGTCGTCAATTCAGGGATTTCGCCTCGCCCAAGGGACTTGAACATGCTGGTTACCCCGCCCACGATGCCCAGGGAATACACCGAAACCCCCATCACTAATCGCAAGGGTAAGTAGCCCATGCTCACCACGTTCCACATCTCCTCATTGGTCAGATCGCTCGTTACCGGCATTTGCGCCGCATCGGCGGGCAGGCCGTCATGCTTGGAGGCTGTACCGATCATCACCATTTCCTGCATGCCCTGGAACGGGACGATGGACGCCTGGATGCCGACTACCGCGTTGGCCCCGTTTCGCTTGGCGTCCATCGCAATTCGATCCAGCGCCAGATGGCGCGTGAAATTGAACACTTGCGAGTACTCGACAACCTCGCCACGGGCCAGGCTTCTTAGGGCCCCGCCAATGCCTCCGCCTACACCTATGGAGTAGGCCACATTGCCGAAAGCAAAGTGAATGGGGTGAAAGCCACAGTCCATCTGGCAGTAGAGCTCTTGCCCGTCCGCCGACGTCGAAAACTGGAGCTGCTCGGGCCCTGTCGCGTTGGCCGAATGTAGGCAGGACCCGATGGACAGGAATTCCACATTGCCGCCCTGTTGGATGATCTCGCTGGAGACCCCAGTGATGCCGATACCCCCGTGTCTGGCCGCATCTTGCTGCATTCGCTGAAAGGAATTGAAGCGTCCTTCGTGGATGACCTCGGTCACCTGCTCCACTTCCCCACCAACGAGCGTTTTGAGGCCGGCGCCAAACCCAGAAATGAAACCCAAGGAAAAAACGCTGTTCCCCACCGCCAAGTTTCCGGGCGAGAAGCCCTTACGACTCAAACAATACATTTCATTGCCAGAAAGCCCTGTGATCACACCCATCTCTGTCCTCCGCGCGTGCCTCGTTGGCGCGCAATCGAAGGTAGAGACGACGACAGGACTCGACGTGACGCCCACGATTGACCACGGTTTGTGGTTTAGAATATGCTTAACCTATCAGGCGATTCGGCTGGCTGCTTGCCCGATTTGCAACTATGCCGTCACCCTGACCCAGCAGCAAATGGATGCGGCCAAGCTCGGTAA
>Ga0302319_10005192_pt1 | contig 26293 bp, 21 predicted proteins | sample Bog_T0_2_FD_203319 | JGI IMG/M metagenome (GOLD analysis project Ga0302319, IMG submission 203319) | Peat permafrost microbial communities from Stordalen Mire near Abisko, Sweden - Bog_T0_2 | ecosystem: Environmental > Terrestrial > Soil > Wetlands > Peat | place: Sweden: Abisko, Stordalen Mire... | reverse complement strand
GTCGCTTTCCTGCAAAATCTATCGGCAGGGCATACATTTTTTTCAATTACTTTAGTGCTGGGCGGGTGGCTGTGGTCTTTCAAGAGGCAGTCCGTTCGATCTAAAGAGTTACTGCTTGCTCCCGGGTAGCCCACATCTCGATTTTGAAACGTGGCAAAGCACGAACCCCAATCAAGGGGTTTTGTATCAGGGTTTGGCTTCAAAGCCCGCCCTGAACGAAGCCGAAGGGGGGCCGAAAAGTCGGCGGGTGGCCTCGGTCTCACGGGAATCTTATCAAGTTGACGGTGCCCCCAGTCCCTCGCAGTTGGGGAGCCGGGAGGTGACGGAGTCGGAATGATCATCGCGCATCCACTCCGGCAGTTGTCCGCTTGCGTGTCATGTAGCACGAGAATCCTCCAATTCGGAATCGACTGGACGGTGGAATGTGCTGCCCCATCCCCGGTCCCCAACGGCGAGGGACCGGGGCGCCCCTCATTGTGTTCGGGAAGAGTCATCGGGGTCGGGCTACACGCCGAAGCGACAGCCATCCCAAGTTTCCAAACTGAGAACCCATTGATAAACGTCGCTTTTTAAATAAGATTAGATGCATTCAGATCGCGCTGCACCTGATTTTCATGTGTCGATTCCGGCTCTATCCATACGAAAACGCCGAAAGCGTCCGCATATACCCAGGCATCTCAAGCCGCGAATGTACTTCTCCAAAATCGTAGGCATATAACCAGTCAAAAGAGAAGCCAATTCGTCGTGTTATACGATGAACAAATTCCACCTTACGCATGGCTGTATGCCCATGGCGCGGAGTTCAGGCGGCGTGGGGGGTGAGCTTGATGCCCAGGGCCTTCATTACGCCCAGGAAGGTTGAGAGCCTTGGATCGCCGGTTGGGGATAGGGCTTTGTAGATGGCCTCGCGTGTGACGCCAGCCTGGCCGGCGAGCTGGGTCATTCCCATGGCGCGCGCGATGTCGCCGAGGGCGGTGGCAATGAGAGCCGGATCGCAGTCTTCGAATGCGGCTTCGAGCTAAGCGGCGATGCGGCTAGGTGTGTTGAGGTATTCGGCAGGGTCCCATGGGGCGGTCCTAAGAGCCATATACGCGAACCTCTATCATGTGTTAACTCTAGTTCACAGTTGGGTTTTGTTCAAGCAAAGGTCCGTGCTTTCCCACCCATTCCGCAAAGAACGCGGAATGGATGGGGCACCCGCATCCGACCAATTTCTGACCCCTGAAACCTGACCCCTGTCTCTAATGAAAATGTCTCCATATCGCCTCCGCCGACTTGCGCGACACAACCGCGGCCAGCGACTCAGCCGTGGCCTGCTGCACCTCGCGCAGGCTGCCGAAGTGGGTCAAGAGCCGCTGCCGTGTCTGTGCACCGACGCCTGGAATGTTCAATAGCTCGGAGTCCCTGTCCCGCATGGCCCGGCGCTGTCTGTGGTAGCCCACGGCAAAGCGATGGCTCTCGTCGCGGATCAGTTGAACCAGATGCAGCACCGGAGAGCGGCGGTCGAGAACCACCGGCTCCTCTTCGTTGCCGTAGACGTAGATCACTTCTTCGCGCTTGGCAATCGAGGCCAGCGGCTGCGAGGTGAAGCCGAGCGACTCCAGCGCCTCTGCGGCAGCGTGGAGCTGGCCCAGGCCGCCGTCGATGAGGATGAGAGACGGCATTGGCTGGTTTTCTTCCTTCAGTCGCTTGTAGCGGCGCGTCACAACCTCGCGTATCGAAGCAAAATCATCCACGCCCAGCACCGTCATCACCTTGAACTTGCGATAGGCCTGCTTGTTCATCTTGCCGTCCTCCCATACGACGAGCGAGGCAACCGTCTCCGCGCCTTGAATGTGCGAGATGTCGAAGCATTCAATGCGGCGCGGCAACTCGGGAAGCATGAGCACGTCGGCCAGGGACTCCTGAATCGCCTTGCGCGACGGCTCGAGTACGCGGAATCGCTGCGTATAGGACTGCTTTGCGTTCTGCCCTGCCAGATCGACCAGCGACCGCTTCTCACCACGCTGTGGCACGGCGATTTCAATGCGGTGCCCGGTGCGCTCGGTGAGCAGCGCAGCCAGCGCCTCACGGTCGTCAAAGTCGACGGGAACGAGCACCGCTCGAGGAACGTACTGTTGGTCGATGTAAAGCTGCTTGAGCAGGGAAGAGAAGACCATTCCCGCATGGAAAGAAGCTCCTGTGCTCTCCCCGGTCCCAAAATCGGGACCGGGGGCACCCAGTTGGTTGGGAGTTGTGCTATCCCAGGTCTCAGAAGCGAGACCTGGGCCAGCCATCTCTTGTGGTGAGTCTGGGCGTCCGGGTGGGGGTTCAAGCAATTCCGGCAGTTCTTCCCAGAAAAACTCACGCCGGTCTACGATTTTGCCTGCACGGACGTGGAACAGATTCACTGCCAGCCGCTCGTCCTCGAAGTGATAGCCGAAGACATCTGCGTCGTCGCCCTGCTCGGCGGTGGCGATGCGCTGCTTTTCCTGGAGTTGGTGCACGGTGGTTAGCTGATCCCGCAGCCGTGCGGCGGCTTCGAACTGCTCGGCCTCTGCGGCTTGCATCATGCGCGCGGTCAAAGTCCGTTCCAACTCAGCAGCTCGGCCGTCGAGCAAAAGCCGCGCGTCACGCACAGCCTGCGCGTAAGCTTTCGGAGTAGTAAATCCCTCCACGCATGGACCAAGGCAGCGGTGGATGTAGTACTGCAGGCAGGCGCGCGGATGGTAGCGCGAAAGATCTACCTTGCAACTGGGAATCAAGAAACTGCGATGAATCAGCTCCACCACGCGGTAGGCCAGATTGCCGGGAAAATACGGGCCGTAGTAGGCCGCGCCGTCTTTGCGCAGCCGCCGCGTGACAAAGACCTTGGGAAAGCGGTCGGCAAGTGTGAGCTTCACATAAGGGTAAGTTTTGTCGTCGCGCAGCAGGATATTAAAGCGCGGTTTGCGCTGCTTGATCAGGTTGTTCTCAAGCGCCAGCGCCTCCTGCTCGTTGGCGACCAGGATGTAATCTAGATCGACCGCTTCGCGCATCAGTGAGCCGGTCTTGGCGTTGGCCTGCGATGCCTCAAGCAGATACGACCGCACCCGCGCGCGCAGGTTCTTCGCCTTGCCTACATAGATGACCTCGCCCTCGGCATTCTTGTAGAGATACACGCCGGGCTTAGTGGGCAGAGCGCGAATTTTCTCGTAGAGATCCATAACGTAGGGGGCAGGGTCAGGTTTCGGGGGTCAGGGAACAGCGCTCAGATCGTGATTTTCTTTGTTTGATTTTCCTCAAGCTGTCGCAGATGTTCTGCGCGAACTTCCTTTGCGGTGAATAGGCGCAGAAAAGGAGCACCGTGCGAAGCACTTTCAACAGCAGGCCGCCCGTTGGCCTCTTCGCGCTCGACGATGCAGACCACAGCGGCAACGACCATCCCCGCCTCTTGCGCCGCTTCGATCGCGTTGATCGTCGATCCGCCCGTCGTACAAACGTCGTCCACAATCACTACGCGCGCGCCTTCGCGGCAGAAACCTTCAATGCGCCGTCCTGTGCCGTGAGCTTTTTCGGCCTTGCGGACCAGGAATCCGTGGAGTAGCGGCGCGGAAGGGTTGGTTTGAGCGCGCCACGCGCTGGCGGTGGCCACGTTCGAGACAATCGGGTCGGCGCCCATGGTGAGTCCGCCTACGGCTTCCGCGTCGATCTTGTTCGCCTCCAGCAGTTCTAGAATTGCGTGGCCGGTGAGCCGCCCGCCTTCTGCATGCAGCGTGGTTGTGCGGCAGTCGATGTAGTAGTCGCTGGTGCCGCCGGAGGAGAGCTTGAACTGGCCAAGCCGGAAGCTGGTTCGGGCGAGCAGGCTGAGCAGTTGTTGCGCGTAGGATGTTGGCGTCATTAGGTGGATTTTACCGATTCCGGGTGCTCTCGTGCTGGGGGATGAACTCGGGCTATATCTATAACTGCCCACAGTGCATTGTCCCGGCCCTTCCCCTACCTGAAATGGATTGGAGCATTTGCGTGTTCTACTATCAGCCAGTCAGCCGCGCTATGCGCGATAGCAAGTCAGCTCGGGTTTCGACTCCTCGGGAGTTAAGTTTGTAGTACCCGTGAACTCGCTCAACATAATTCATCCTGTTATTGTTGTGTTCCGCGTCACAACGTCCGTCCCCCATATCAAACAGGAGCGGTTTGCCCGGTTGACACATCCGATCACGATTGTCGAGAATCTGATAGTTCATTGAGGTGGATTTATTTATGCGAAAGATAGTTTCTATTCTGGTATTTGCCCTTGGTATTTCCGCATTCGCCAAAGATGCCATGCTGTTGAACCGCATCGGGCCCTCTCAATCCGAACTCTACATTGCCAACGCCGATGGCTCGGGCGAGCACAAAGTGCTCTCCACCTCCGGCGGCTTCGATTATCACGCCAGCTTCTCCGCGGACGGCAAATGGATTGTATTCACCTCCGAGCGCAACGGCTTCGGGCAGGCGGACATTTACCGCGTCCATCCCGACGGCAGCGGTCTCGAACGGCTTACAGACAGTCCGTTTCTAGACGATGAAGCCTCGCTCTCGCCCGATGGATCGCAGTTGGCGTTTGTCTCCACCCGCGAAACATGGCGCCCCAACGTTTGGATTCTCGACCTCAAGACAAAAAAGCTCAGCAACCTTACCGGGGCCAAAGACATCCAGGGCGACCCCATGAAGCCCGATGGCTTCTACCGTCCGCAGTGGTCGCCGGACGGCAAGTGGGTCACGTTTACCTCCGACCGCAATACAGACTGGAAGGGGCACGACGACAACTCCGGCTGGGAGCACCTGCAGGAGCTTTCGATTTATATCCTCCATCCGGACGGAACCGGCTTCAAGCGCATAACCGGGCCCGGCATCGACTCCACCTCGCCGCGTTTCACGCCCGACGGCAAGAAGATTCTCTACGCCGAGATGCCGGTTGCAGTGAGTTGGCTGGCCCGTGTCGATCAGCTTTCGAAGCTTCCTTTCGCCGTCTCGCAGATCGTGTCTGTAAATCTAGTAACCGGCAAGCGCGACGAGTACACCTCAGGGCTCGGCCTCAAGCTGGCACCGCAGATCCTTCCGGGCGGCATCATTGGCTTTACCACAAAGTCTGCTCAGGTCTCCGGCGTTGCCTACGCCAAGACCGGGCCGGCGAAGTTCCCCACCAACCTTCGCTCGCCCTCATGGTCGCCGGACGGCAAGCAGGTGGTTTACGAGAAGATCGACAACCTGCCGCGGCCGCAGTACCAGCCGCTCTATAGCTGGGATGCGAAGTACGACTACTTCTACGGCGATGTCTTTCCCAGCTTCTCCAAAGATGGATTGCTAGTCGTCACCTCGAAGGACACGGATTCATCCATCGCCGTGATGAAGAAGGACGGAACGGACAAGCACGTCGTGTTCAAGGCGGAGACCAACTGCAAGTCCAACGAGAACGGCCCCTGCGGCGACATGACCGGCGTGGGCTTTGCTCCATCGTGGTCGCCGGACGGGCAGTGGATCGTCTTCGGCTTCGGCGGCTACCTGCGCATGAGGAACACATCCGTGGCCAAGCTCATGCTGGTCAAGCGCGACGGAACGGGACTCACAGAACTCACCTCCGGCACGCCCAACACCGGCTTCCCCAGCTTCTCGCCCGATGGCAAGGAAGTTGTGTTCCGCTCCTGGGGGCCGAACGAGGATGGGTTGCGCATTATGAATATTGAGACGAAAGAGATTCGCGTGCTTACCGATCAGCTCGATAACGTGCCTGGATGGTCGGTTAAGAATCGCATTGTGTTCACGCGCAAATCTGCCGACAATAACTTCGATATCTACACTATCAACCCAGACGGCAGCGACCTGAAGCGCATGACGGACTTCCCGTCCTCTGACGCACATGCAGTGTGGAGCTACGATGGCACCCGCATCATGTGGGATAGCGGCGAGTATGGCTTCAAGGACGAGGCCCAGCTCTATGACAACTCCTTCCAGCCCTACGGCCAGCTTTGGGTGATGAACGCAGACGGCAGCGGCAAGCGTCCCATTACCGACAGCCACTGGGAAGATTCGATGCCTGCTTACGTACCGCCAAACGCACAATAGGGGCAGGGAGATAGAAAGTAAAAACTAAACCTCACAAGAGCGCTGAACTGGGAATCACCCCGTTCAGCGGTTTTTGTTTTTACCTGTTCCACATGCGGGTTTTGCACAATCGCTCTGGCTTCCGCGCAGGAAATCTGACAGACTCAAGCCATGTATCCGATTTGCCTTATTGCAATTGTTATTCTGTTGACGGTTCTCATCCCCGCAGTTGGCGTTGCGCAGATGCAGGCCTCTTCACAGCATTCGCAGGCTGGCCAGGAGCAGCATGGGCAAGCTCCCGCTCGATCAACTACGCAGATGGATATGCCTGAAATGCCGGATATGCAAATGCCGAAGATGAGTAAGCCGGCCAATCCTTCCTCGGCGTTGCTGATGGAAGAATCCTCAGGCACCAGCGCGCAGCCGCGCGGCTGGGCCATGCCCATGATGATGACGCACAGGGGCGCATGGCAGTATTCCTGGATGGCGCAGGCATTCGTTGTCGATGTACAGCAGAGCCATGTCACAACAACGCCAGGAAGCATTCCGCGCGCCGGAGACAAGCTCTACTCCACAAACTGGGGCATGCTCGGCGCGCAGCGCACGCTTGCCGGGGGCACGGCGGAGTTGCGGACAATGCTAAGCCTCGAGCCGGCCACAATCACTCGGCGTCGCTACCCGGAGCTATTCCAGACCGGCGAAACCGCGTACGGCCAGCCGATTGTCGATGGCCAGCATCCGCATAATCTGCTCATGGAAGTGAGCGCACAATACGCACACTCCTTCGGGAACTCGGTGCTCAATCTTTATTACGCTCCAGTAGGCGACCCGGCGATTGGCCCAACTGCCTATCCTCACCGCGCGTCGGCGGCTGAGTTGCCGCAGGCCCCACTGGGGCACCACTACGAGGACTCCACACATATTTCAGACAATGTTGTCGCGGCTGAGGCAGCTTGGCGCAGTTTGCATGTGGAGGTGGGCGGATTCCATGGTCGCGAGCCAGGCGAAAATCGCTGGACCGTCGGATGCGGCGGGATAGACTCCTGGGCGGCGCGGCTCACTTGGTTACCAGCGCATAACTGGCAGGCACAGCTATCGATGGGAAGGCTTCACTATCCTGAAGCCACCAGCACAAGCGATGAAGTGCGGACTACGGCGTCGGTGGAGTACTCGGCTGGGGCGCGCGCAGCAAGCGTTATCTGGGGCCGCGCCTACAAGACGAACGGTCACTACGCAGTAAACGCCTTTACTGCCGAGGGCGAACTGCCCGTGGCTCACAAAAACCTTCTCACCGGGCGCTTTGAATGGTCGCAGCGCGATGAGCTCTTCTCCAATCAGCCTGCGTTGCCAACCTTGCCTCAGTGGTTCGATGTCGCCGCCTTTACTGCCGGATACACGCGAGAAGTTGGCCGCTGGCACGGCGCGGATATCGGAATGGGCGCCAACGGGACAGCCTACAAAATAGACAACATCCCGGCTATCATCAGCATCTACAGCGGACACCCATGGGGCGCAAGCGTTTATCTGCGCCTCCGCCTGAACCCCGCCTCTGCGGCTCAGTGATGGAAGTCATGCAATATTTCTATTCCCTATCCGTCTTCATGATTGGGTGGATGAGCCGATGAGCGCAATCGCGATGGCCGAACAGGATGGACGAATCGCACAGGTCTTTGCGGAGCAGAGTGCGCGGCTGCGCAATTTTATCCGCAAGCGCGTGCCCAATGAGTCGGACGCGGAAGACCTGGTGCAGGAGGTCTTCTACGAACTCGTTGAAGCCAGCCGCCTGCTGATGCCGATTGAATACGTTACCGGCTGGCTATATCAGGTGGCGCGGAATCGAATCACGGACCTGTTTCGAAAAATGAAGCCTGATAATTTCACGGATGCCGCCGCGATGGACGAAGACGGGGCCTTGATACAAATTGAAGACCTGCTGCCTTCGCCCGACGCCGGCCCAGAGGCGCTCTACCTGCGAAAGCTGCTCCTCAATGAGTTGGAAGTTGCAATCAGTGAACTTCCAGACGAACAGCGGGAGGTCTTTGTGGCCCACGACCTGGAAGGGCGCAGCTTTAAGGAAATAGCTGCCGAGAGTGGCGTGAATCAAAACACGCTTCTCTCGCGCAAACGGTATGCAGTGCTCGAACTGCGCAAGCGGCTCAGCATGATTCACGACGAGTTTTCGAAATGAGGAATGGAATGAAAAAGAAATGGATGTGGGTTGTCCCGCTGGCGATTGTTGCAGTTCCCGCTTTTCTTGCATTTGGCGGATTTTTGGTGATGCAACTGTGGAACTGGTTTGTGCCTGCGGTCTTCGGCTGGCATGTGATCACGTTCTGGCAGGCACTGGCGCTTCTGGTTCTATGCAGAGTGCTGTTTGGCGGGCGGGGGATGAGGGGTTTTGGCAGACGCAAGGGGCGCCGGTGCGGGCGCGGGCGGTCTGCCCAGTGGGAGAAGCTCACGCCGGAAGAACGCGAGAGACTGCGCCAGGGCATGCGAGGCCGCTGCGGCTGGTGTGCGGATACAGAGGGCGAGGGCAATCAACAGGCATGATCGTTAGTACCGTGATCTCTGAAATTTGTGGTTTCCCCGGTCTCAAAAGCGAGACCGGGGGCACCCGAACTTTTGATTACTGAATCACAACCCTGACCCCTGAAACCTGACCTTTATCTCTACATTTTGTCCAAGTGGCGGAAGCCGTCAGTGCCGAGCAGCATGGTGGAGAAGAGCAGGAAGTTGTACATTGCATGCATCAGCGTGCTGGCAGCCTGCGACCGGGTGCGAAGGCGAACGGCGCATAAAACCAGACTAACAGCGACGAGGAGGCAGAAAGGGCCGATGGACCAGCCTGTCTGCTCGGCGTGCAAGAGGGCAAAGGGAATGCTGACAACGATGGCGCCGGTGACCATCGCCGGCATCGACCACTGAGGATGGTTGTTTTCGCCTAGCGGGAGGGCGGGACGATTTGCGTCCCGCTCGAGGAACCAATCGAAGGCCGTGCATACGGCAGGCAGCAGAAATCCGCGGAAGGCCATCTCTTCAAAAAACGGCGCAAAGGTGATGCCGAACGCAAACAGCATCCACGCAGCGGCGGAGCTCTGAAAAATATTGTCAATGGGCGCATTCGTTGGGCCGGGGATCAGCGCCTGGCTCAGCAGTGCGAACAGAAAGCAGGAAAATGCCGCTGCTGCCAGCTTCCAACGCAGGCGCATTGCGGTGGCAAAGTTCCATTGCAGGCCTGTGAAGAATGGCTTTTGCCAAACGATGGGAAAGATGATGAGACATCCGGCAAGCATGAGCAGGTAGAGAATGGCCTCGCTGCCCAGAGCGTAATGAATTTCTGTTGAGGCCTGCTTTGCCGTGTAGACTCCGAACAGATGGCGGGACAAAGCGAGCTTTGTGAGCAGGCCGCTGCACGCGGCGGCGACACTCGCAATGAGCCCGAAGATTAACGTATGGCCGAAGTTCGGAATGCGAACGATCGGCTGCGGCTCAGGCATGGAAAACGATTGGAAGAGCTGCGGCTCCTCCGCTGCAATGAATTGTTCCGCTGTAGCAACCGCTTCTGGCGATGTAGTTTCGACCGGATGAGGTTGAGGTACGCCTTCGAAAAAATCGGGCGATGAATCGGACGATATGTCAGTCATGGCCGCCCAGTCTTTTTTGTGCGAGGCGTGTAGCTCTTTGCCGGTTTGGTTGCATCGACGGTTTTCTTGCCGCGTTTGCTGGAGTCGGAACCGGATGGGATCGAACCATTCTGGCTGCTGTCGGCGGCCTGCATGGCAATCGAGTCATCTTGCTCCTGGGATGCGGCCAGCTTGCCGTCGCTCCCCTTGTAGTACTTCATGAGGAAATGTCCGGTATAGGAGCCGGGCGTGGAGGCGATCTGCGCAGGCCTGCCTTGGCCTACGATTCGGCCCCCATCCTCGCCGCCTTCGGGCCCAAGATCGATGACCCAGTCGGCATTGCGGATTACATCCATATTGTGTTCGATGATGAGGATTGAGTTGCCGAGGTCCGTCAGCCGGTGCAGGACTTCAAGCAGCTTGCGTACATCGTCGAAGTGCAGGCCCGTGGTGGGCTCGTCGAGCACGTAGAGCGTGCGGCCTGTCTGGCGCTTGGAGAGTTCGCGGGCCAGCTTCATGCGTTGGGCTTCGCCGCCGGAGAGTGTTGTCGCGCTCTGGCCGAGATGTACATAGCCCAGGCCCACGTCGACCAGCGTTTGCAGCTTCTGGCGCACTTGAGGAACGTCCGTCAGCAACGGCAACGCGTCTTCAATGGTGAGGTCAAGTATGTCGGCAATCGAGTGCCCGTGAAACTTTACCGCCAGCGTTTCCTGGTTGTAGCGGCGACCGTTGCAGACCTCGCACTGCACGTAGACGTCGGGCATGAAGTTCATCTCAATGCGGCGCTGGCCGTCGCCCGTGCAGGCCTCGCAGCGACCGCCGGTAACGTTAAAGCTGAACCGCCCCGGCTTGTAGCCTCGTTCTCGCGACTCAGGCAACATGGCAAACAGATCTCGAATCGGCGAGAAGACCTGCGTGTACGTTGCCGGATTCGAGCGCGGAGTTCTGCCGATGGGCGACTGATCGATGCGGACCACTTTGTCGATCTGCTCGGCGCCGGTGAGATCATCGTACGCGCCGGGCTCTTCTCGCGAGCCGTAAATCGTCTGTGCCAGCGAACGATAAAGAATGTCGTTAATCAAAGTGCTTTTGCCGCTTCCGCTCACGCCAGTGATGACCGTCATTACGCCCAGCGGCACACGGACATTTACATCTTGAAGGTTGTGTTCCCGAGCGCCAGTAATGTTCAGCCACTTACCGGTGAGCGAGCGGGGCTTCTCACGCTGCAGCATGGTGGCTGTGCCGCTCAAGTATTTTCCAGTAAGAGAAGCCTCGCTTGCCATGATTTGTTCCGGCGTGCCTTCAGCTACTACGTTGCCGCCCAACCGCCCGGCGCCGGGGCCAAGATCCAGCACGTAGTCGGCATGGCGAATGGTGTCTTCATCGTGCTCGACGACGAGAACGGTATTGCCCAGGTCGCGCAGCCGTTCCAGAGCCTCAATGAGCCGGTTGTTGTCCCGTTGATGAAGGCCGATCGAGGGCTCGTCGAGGACGTAGAGGACGCCGCGCAGCCGCGAGCCGATCTGTGTTGCCAGGCGGATGCGCTGGCCTTCGCCGCCAGAGAGCGAACCCGCGTTGCGATCGAGCGATAGATAGGTCAGGCCTACCGCGCATAGGAACTCCAGCCGCTCGACAACCTCGTGGCGAATTCGCTCCGCCACCAGCGCTTCGCGTTCCGTGAACCTGAGATTGATAGCCGCCGAAAGAGCGCGATTGAGGGGCAGGGCAGTGAAGTCGGCGATGGACATGCCGCCGATCTTGACGGCCAGCGACTCCGGGCGCAAGCGCTTGCCGCGGCAGACGGGGCAGGGAGTGGCGGACATGAAGTTCATCATGTACTCGCGATAGCCTTCGCTGCGGGCCTCGTCGATGCTGTCGCGAAGATAACTCAGAATTCCATGGAAGCCGGTGCGCGGAGCTTCCTCCTTGGGCGGGCCGTAGACAAGGATGTGCTGCTGGCGGGGTGGTAAATCTTCAAACGGAGTTTTTAAATCTATTTTGTATTTGACCGCGGCAAGATGCAGCAGCTTGAGCAAATATTGCGAGGACGAGCCCGGTCCCAGCCCTCCCTCGAGCAGCGGCTTCGACCAGTCGGTAATGACCTTGGCCGGATCGAAATCGTAGAGTGAGCCTAGACCATGGCACTCCGGGCAGGCACCGTAGGTCGAGTTGAAGGAGAAGCTGCGCGGTTCGAGCTTGGGCACATCGAGGCCGCAGTCGGGGCAGGCCATGGAGGAGGAGAACAGTTGCTCCTCATTTCCCGGGCCGCCGGCGCCGCCGCTCACTGCCACAAGTACAAGACCGTTGGCCATTTGGAGGGCCTTGGAGACGGCCAGTTCCAGGCGCTTGTCAATACTTGGTTTGCCTGCGGCGGGACTTGATGTGCCTGCGTCGGACGGTTTGCTTGCGTCGGACGGCTTGCCTCCTGCAGCAGGCGCGGCATCGGCTGAGGGCGGCTTGAGCAGGATTCGATCAATCACCGCTTCGATGGTGTGGTTCTTACGGCGGTCGAGCAGCAGGGGCTCGGCCAGGTCGCGCAGTTCGCCATCGACGCGAGCGCGAAAGCCTTGCTGGTCAAGCTGATCCAGCAATTCCTTAAACTCGCCTTTGCGGCCTCGGACTACCGGCGCCATGACGGTTACACGTTCCCCACGGTCCAGTTCCAGAATGCGCTGGACAATCTGATCCACTGTCTGGCGGGCGATTGGACGGCCGCAATTGGGGCAGTGCGGCGTACCCACGGAGGCATAGAGCAGGCGCAGGTAGTCGTAGATCTCGGTGATGGTTCCCACGGTCGACCGTGGACTGCGGCTGGTGGTCTTCTGCTCAATGGAAATCGCCGGGCTCAGGCCCTCGATCGAATCCACATCCGGGCGCTCGATCTGGTCGAGGAACTGGCGCGCATAGGCCGACAGCGTCTCCACGTAACGCCGCTGGCCCTCGGCGTAGATGGTGTCGAAAGCCAGCGAACTCTTGCCTGAGCCGGAGAGCCCGGTGACGACCGTGAGGGAGTTGCGGGGAATGCGCACGTTGATGTCGCGCAGATTGTGCTGGCGCGCGCCGCGAACCGAGATGTGAGTGATGGGCATGGAGGAGCTTGAGAGTGCCTACCCGGAGACCGCGGGGATGGTTGTGGGTGAATGGTCCGATCCATGCCCTTGGGGTATTCTATTGATTAATAGAATTCAGGGTCAATTGACGGGACACGGGCGGGTCATCTGAGACAATTGCTCCGATGCAGTCATTAGGCGTTCCCGGAGCGAGTAGAGGATGTCGGACTTTCTAGACTTGGCAATATTGCTATGCGCACTGACCGGAGCGCTGGCTTTTGGAGTTCTTTCCGCTTACGCGATTCTTCGTTTCGGGTTCTCTCTCATGCAGTCGGCAGCGCCGCGCGCCGTGGAACCTGAACCTGAAATGGCAGGTAGCCTGCGCTGAGTCTTCGCAAATTCCTGAAAACAATCTCTGCATGCCGCCTTATTGCGGTGGCTGTTGTTGTTGCTGTTGCTGTTGCTGTTGTTGTTGCATGCGCTGCTGCATCTCCAGCATGATCTCCTGGGGAGTACGTATTGTGCTGCCTCCTCCAAAGGGATTCGGCTGCGGCTGAGCCATCGGCGGCGGCTGGATTTGGGGCTGTTGCGGTTCCGGTTGCGGTTCGGGCTCTTCCGCATCTCCCTCTACTCGAGCGCTGGTTGTTCCTGATTGCGCGGAGCCGGACGTGCGCGGACTGAGAATGATTTGCCGCGGAGTTCCACGGCCCAGGTCGCCGACCAGAATCATGTTGTAGCCGGACCCATCCAAAAGTTGGGACAATACATCCTTGGCCGGGCCGGGTCCGAAGACCCCAAACACGCGCTGATCTTGACGTATGCCGTCGATCTTGGCTCCGGTATCGAGGGCAACTTCATGCAAGGTCTGGATTAGGCTTGCGTTGTCGGCTTCGACGCGAAGCCCATGGCTGTCCCAGGATACTTGGGCCGGTGTGGGCTTGTCGTTTACAGGCCAATCGGGAGGCTTGGGGGCAGGCGGCGCTTCTGCGACCGCAGTAGCAGGGGCAGCCTGAGCCGGAAGTGGTACGGCTACTGGAGCCCGAAGCCCGGCGGCGGACTTTTTGCGTCCGGCAGCTGTCTTATCCTGTAACCTGGTTTGACCCGTTTGTGGGGCCTTCGCAGCTTGAGTTGACGGTGGCAACAAGTTCGAGGCCACGCTCTGGGCCGAGGCTGACGCAAACGTTCCCACCAGCAGAGCAGCTGCCAACAGTGCGCGGGCTGCAGCACACACCTGCTTACAAGGAATTTGCAATGTCCGAGGAGAGATCGGGATTTTGATGTTCATCGGAATCAGCTCGTTGAATGGAATACGGCGCTCGGCCATCTTGAAGGCGGCGATGCGTTCCCGCTCTACTGTACTAGACTAGCAGTGAACTGCGGACGCTCACAATGAGTTCCGCGCGCCAGAGAGGATTTGTTTCCCACATGGGTCTATGCAGGCATATCTGGGCGGTTTTGCTATTGCTTTCAATGCCGACAGCCGGGCTTGCGGCCTCCTGCACTACGCAGGCAGCCATGCAGCCGCCGGACCGCGAGATGCTTTCCACGGTGGCTCTGCGGCTGGCCTCCGCCATTCAGCAACAGGATTTTGGGGCGCTTCAGTCCTCATTGCTGCCCGCTGAGTCCTCGCAGTGGGAGTCGATTCGCTCAGCAGCCGAGCAGGTAGTTCCCCTGCTGAGCGGCGGGCAATTGCAAGTGACCAATCTCTATCTGCTGGATGCCAGCACGCAGACTGCCCCTGCGGATACGCAGTTTTTCTGCTCCAACGCGAGCGGCTCGATCACGGTGACGGTTTCCATGCGCAATCTGCCGCCGGGCAAGTATGCCGTAGCCCTGGCAGAGGCTGTTGGCGCCGCCCTTAACGGCCGGCTAGGCATTATTCTTGCCTGGGGTGGAGAAGTCTCGTCCGGCGGAGTCGACGGGTGGAAGCTGGCCGGCCTCCAGGCACACCAGGGAGCCTTCGGCGGCCATGACGGCGTCTGGTACTGGACTCGCGCGCGCGCCCTGGGCAACGCAGACCCCTGGGCCGCCTGGTACACCTACGATGCGGCGCGTTACCTGCTGCTTCCGGTCGATTATCTTTCTTCGCCCAACCTTGAAAAGTTGCGGCAGGAGCAGTCCCAAATTACGCCTTCGCCTGCCTTTCCGCTTTCGCTGCCGGACGGAGATCGCGTTTGGAAGATCGACGCAGTCGTGCTCGATCCCTCGCTGCACGAGCCGGATCTGGGGCTGGCATACGAATCTTCCGGAGTCACCGACCCGGCTGCCCTGCATACCGAGGCGCTTGCGGTGATGAGCGCATTCCTCAAGGCCCAGCCCGGCATCCGCGCCAACTTTCATGGCCTATGGGCCTACGCCGTGAAAGACGGCAAGCGCTCGCCGGTGATCGAACTGCCGATGGCGAAGATTCCTTAAGGGCAGGGAACAGGGAACGAGGATGCTTGTGGGGGAGGAAATTGGCAACTGTCATTGATCTTCGCTCCGATACCGTAACGCGGCCCAGCGCGAAGATGCGTGCTGCCATGGCTGCTGCTGAGGTGGGTGACGATGTTTACGGCGAGGACCCTACGGTCAATCTGCTGGAACGGCGTTCGGCTGAGCTGTTTGGCCGGGAAGCGGCGATGTTTGTCCCCTCCGGGACCATGGGCAACCAGATCGGAATCCGGCTGCACACGCAGCACGGCCAGGAGGTGATCGCCGACTCATCGAGTCACATCATGGACTGGGAAATGGCCATGGTGGCCGTCATTTCCGGCTGCCTCATTCGCTCCGTGCCGACAGAAGACGGAATCCTGACCTGGAAGCAGATTGAGCCATTGATCCATCCGCCGGGCAGCCTGCTTCACGCACCGACTGGATTAATTGAAATTGAAAACACCCATAACCTCGCCGGCGGACGCGTGTACAACCTGTCCGTCTTGGAGGAGATATGGAACGGCGCGAAGGAGCGGAAGATTCCTCTGCATCTGGATGGCGCGCGCATCTTCAATGCGGCAACGGCACTGGGTGTGAATGTAAAAACGCTCACGCGAGGCTTTGACACGGTGATGTTTTGCCTGTCGAAGGGCCTGGGCGCACCGGTTGGCTCCATGCTTTTAGGCTCGGAAGAGATGATTATCCGGGCGAGACTGACGCGCAAGGGATTGGGCGGCGGCATGCGCCAGGCAGGGGTATTGGCCGCGGCGGGGTTGATCGCGCTCGAAGAGGGCCCTGGTCGGCTCTATGAGGATCATGCCAACGCAAGGCTGCTGGCCGAGGCGCTGGCAAATTGCGACGGAGTCGCCATCGATCTCCAGTCGGTCGAAACCAACATTGTGATCTTTCGGCTCTCTGGCGGCCATGGCGCGCCAGAGCTTGCGGCACGGTTGAAGGAGCGCGGGGTGCTGGCCACGGCCTTTACCGCCGATGCGATTCGCTTGGTGACGCATCTGGATGTGGATCCCGAGGCTTGCATCACGGCTGCTAGCGTGCTGGCCGAAGAGATTGCGGCTTTGAATTAGGGAAACTCTTCATAAGTTGGTTTTGTAACACGGCACGACTTCAGTCGTGCCGCAATGGCGGCATAATCCACGTGGGCTTCAGACCCTGCGGATGCTTCCCTCATAAAATTTAACTTCAGCTTCCCTCAGGGGTTTAAACCCCAAACTTCGCCAACTTATTTCGGCACGAGTAAACTCGTGCCCTGTTCCAAAGCGATTTTTTTGAAGCACCAACTGGAGACGGGCGATAATTAGCCATCCGAGAAAATTGACAAGATAAAATAGCAAAAAAAACAGGGAAGAGCAGCGCCGAGGCGGCTGCATCTTCCCTGTGTCTGTTTTCTCCAAGACGCGCCAACCGCTTACTTGGTCGGCACGCTGTTGATGGTCTTCAGAATCTGCGAGATGATCTGGTACGGATCGGCTTCGGAGTTGGGACGGCGATCTTCGAGGTAGCCCTTGTAGCCGTTCTTGATGAAGTTTACCGGCAGGCGAACCGATGCCCCGCGATCGGAAAGCCCGTAGCTGAACTTGTCGATTGCCTGGGTCTCGTGGAGGCCGGTCAGGCGCAGGTGGTTGTCCGGGCCGTACACTGCAATGTGCGCGGAAATGTTGTTCTCGAAGGCCTTCATGAGGGCTTCCAGATATTCCTTGCCGCCCACTTCTCTAAGATGCTTGGTGGAGAAGTTGCAGTGCATGCCGGAGCCGTTCCAATCGCCCCTGATGGGCTTGCAATGCAGCACCATATCCACTTCGTATTTCTCGCAGAGGCGCATCATGAGGTAGCGAGCCATCCATACGTCGTCGGCAGCTTTGGCAGAGCCCTTGGCGAAGATCTGGAACTCCCACTGGCCCTTGGCAACCTCGGCATTGATGCCTTCATGGTTGATGCCGGCGGCAAGACAGAGTTCCCAGTGTGTATCGACGATTTCACGGGCAATGCTGCCCATGTATTTGTAGCCCACGCCGCAGTAGTACGGGCCTTGAGGCACCAGCGGGAATCCATTTTTCGGCCATCCGAGAGGAACGCCATCCTTGTAGAGAAAATATTCTTGCTCAAGACCAACCCAAAGGTCAGGGTCATCCTCGATGGTGGCGCGCATGTTGGTGGAATGCGGTGTGCCATCTGGGTGCATGACTTCGCTAAGGACGAGATAGGCGTTCTCGCGGGTTGGATCGGGATACAGAGCCACCGGTTTCAGCACACAGTCCGACTTGCTTCCCTCGGCCTGCATGGTGGAACTGCCGTCAAAACCCCAAAGAGGCAGCTCTTCGAGGGTGGGTGGCTTTTCGAATGCCTTGAGTAGACTCTTGCCGCGCAGGTCAGGAACGGGCTTCTTGCCGTCAAGCCAGATGTACTCGAGTTTATATTTCGTCATGGATCTCCTTTGGCTGAACCGTGAGGTAGCCTCACGGGAATCGTAGAACCGAGGTTGTAAGGATTTCGTAAAAATCCAGTTATGCCACAGATGGATTCCCTTACACAGGGAAATCTCAGTGGCGGTGTGCGAGCAGAAACATCAACAAGAGAATAACAACAGGAATCAGGGCGAGTGAAGCGTAATATAGGATTTTTCGCGCGGACTGCGACTTGCGCTGCTGCCAGTTGCGAATCTCATCCCGATCTTCGATTCCTATCTGGTCTAGGTGCTCCAGATCCCATTGAAACTCGCGCGCATGTGCATATCGATTTTCGGGATTTCTCTCGATTGCCCGGTAGATCACCTCCTGCAACTGAGGCGAAACTGCCGAATTCGCGATCGCTGGCGGAATCGGATGATTCAGTAACCGTTCATTCATTGCCGCCATGGGCGTGGGACCGACAAAGGGAAGCTTCCCGGTAACCATCTCGTAAAGAATGATTCCCACGGAATAGATGTCTGTCCTGCCGTCTCCCCGCTTGCCCTTTACCTGTTCCGGCGAGATATAGTTCGGCGTGCCGATCGCGGCGGTAAAGTTGGCGTAGGTCAGCCGGCGGGCCGCCGCATCGCCCGCAATCCCAAAGTCGATGAGTTTGATGTTGTCCTGCTCGTCCACCATGATGTTTTCCGGCTTCAGGTCGCGGTGAACTACGCCTTTGGAGTGGATATAATCAAGGGCTTCCAGCACGCCGCATGTAATGCGGATCGCTCGCTGCTGTTCGATCATCCCTTCGTCCAGAATCTGCCGCAGGAGCCGTCCCTCGCACCACTCCATCACCATGTACACTCGGCTTCGCTTCTCATCCGGGAAGACGCGCATCACTTTGGGGTGGTCCAGCTTCTCGCCAATTGCGGCCTCGCGCAGAAAACGGTCGAAGAGAATGGGATCGGCCTCCATATCCGGGTGCGGAATCTTCAGCGCGACCTGCCGGTTGTCCCGCGTGTCCGTGGCGCGGTAGATCGACGCCATGCCGCTGCGCGCCACCGCTGCCTCAATCCGGAACGCGTCCAGCATCAGTCCCGGCTCAAGGAGGTCATAAAGGTTCATCGTGGCTCCAAGTAATCTCTTCTACTCTAAAGGGAAATTTTGCCGTGGAGCTAAGGATTCCGTAAGCAAACCGCCGCACGGCGGATGAATCATCAGGCAGGCAGCCGGTAAGTCCGCCCACGGTACATGGCCACCTGCTCCACGGAGCGAATGCGAATCACCTGCGCGGTTGTATTGTCACCGCCGTCAATCTCTACAGCGCGCGCGACCAGTTCCCGAGCCAGCTCGTCCGCCGTGTGCTTTTGGGATACAATACGTGCAATCTCGTCCCCTTTCATCTCGTCGTGCAGCCCATCGGTGCATAGCACCAGGGTGTCCCCGGCCTGCAACGAGAGGGCAACTGTATCCGGCGAGACAAACATCTCCGGCCCCAGGGACCTGAGCAGTACATGCCGGGAATCCGATGTCGCAATCTCCTCAGCCGAAATTAGTCCCACTTTGCGTTGCTCGTTGACCAGCGTGTGATCCTGTGTGATCTGCCTTGCGCGCCCGTTGCGCACCAGGTAGCAGCGCGAGTCGCCCACATGGGAGACAATGGCTTGATCATAGCGAATGGCGCAGGCAACTATGGTCGTTGCCATTTTTTTGCCATGGTATTGAGGATCGAGGGTGCGATCATGCACGGCGGAGTTAGCTCGCTCAATCAGCCGCGGCAACAGGCTGATCAGCATCGAGTCGGCCGGCGCTTTGGCAAAGTACTCGACAAGAACCGACGTGGCTGCAGCGGAAGCCACCTCGCCCAGGTCCATGCCGCCGACGCCGTCGGCAACTACGAACAGGAAGCCATGCGACCGCGCCAGGCTGCGGGATGCGGGAATATAAGACGCCATCGCGTCTTCGTTATTCGTGCGTACCTTTCCAAAGTCGCTCGCCTGTCCGAACTGTACATCCAGCATGTGTGCGCCGCCGCGGGGGCAGGTAACGCTTTTATCGGCGATAACTGCTCATCTGATGGTTGGCTGTAAACAGCCGCTGGGTGGGCTTCTGGATCTCTCCGTGAGAAGAGATCCAGAAGATTCCACCCAGCACTTTAGTTTGAGTTTACGAAAACAACTACTTGGAGGTGAGCAGTACGGCCTTGCCCTTGGCCTTGGAGGATTTAATAAAGTAAATCGCTCCGTACAGGCCCCACAGACCGGAGATGCCCAGAGCGACCAGCGGTTCCTTCAAAGTTCCCAGACTGAAGACGGGACCGATGATGTAGAAGGCCATGCAAACCAGGTTGGCCAATAGACCAAAACCGGGAATGATGTAGTGCATCAGGTAGTTGTGGTCGTGGCGCTCGGCGTATGCAATCATGCACAGCAGGCAGCTGAGCGCATAGAGGATGAAGGTGCCGAAGTTGGAGGTGAGGGTGATGGCCAGCAGGGAGTTGGGGAGTGTCGCAAGAGTATCGTGCGGTAGGTACCCGACGCTGGAGAAGATGCCCTGCGGCAACGCCTTGATGGTTGCGTCTGTAGGCGCGGCGGCGTCACCGAAGACGAGCGAGACGGCTACCACGCCGATCACAGCCGAGATCCAGGCCAGCGTCCAGATGGCCTTGCGCGGCGAGAGCGACTCGGCATGCAGCATGCCGAAGTGCGCAGGCGCTTCGTCATCCTTGCCCATGGCGTAGGTCACGCGAGCGCCGGTGTTCATGCAGCTCAGCGTGGTGCCGATCAGAGCGAGGAAGACCGTGAAGGCCTCGACCAGCATGAAGTATTTGCCATGCCCCTGCCCCAGCAGCGCGTCGCCGACAATGATCATCATGTCGCCGATGGGCGCGGCGGAGCCTCCGGCGCTGGCCATCGTATACCCCGAATTGAGGAAGTAGTTGGCCGCGAAGTATTCAAACAAGTAACAGAACAGGCCTTGAATCAGCAGCGAGGCAATGACGGCGATGGGTATATGTTTGGTTGGATTTTTAGCCTCGCCTCCCATCGAGGTCACCGATTCGAAGCCGACCAGGATGAGAATGGCTACTGTCGCCTGAATGAACATGTAGCTGATCTTGTGCGGCGTAACCACCGACTTGGCGTCGGGGTGAGTGAGGAAGTTGCCGGTTGCGTCTGTCGTCGGATAGGTGATGACGTAGGGAACGGGCTTGCCGGCCGCATCGAGCAGCGGCAGCGGATTGCCGCTGGCGTCACGCATCGTGGAGCCGTCTTTGGCGGTGGCAAACTGGTAGGTGTAGGTGGCCAGCGACTGTGAGTCGTACTGGAATCCCGGCGTGCCCGATGGGTGGCTGGAGCGATAGCCGAGAGCCAACACCGCGAAGACCACAAGCGCCGAGATCTGAATGACGTTGATTGCCAGGTTCACTGCCGTCGATGCGCCTGCGCCCTTGGCCGCGATCCATGCCACGAAGAACGAGAACACAACCGCAACTAGCGCCATGAATAGCGGACCGGGATTTGAGCCGCTCATGAAAGATGGGTTGAGGAAGCCGACAACATAGCCGACGAATACGCCGGTGACGGCCACCATCACGCCGGGATAGACCCAGTAATACAGATGCGAGCCCCAGCCCACGATGAATTTAGCCAGGCGGGCATACTTGAAGATCTTGTTTTTGGAGAGCATGGCCTGCTCCGCGTAGTAGTAGCTGGAGCCGGTGCCGGGATAGAGCTTGGAGATCTCCGCGTAGGAGACCGCGGTTGCCAGGCAAAGCACGAGCGCGGCAACAATGCCGATCCACATGGCCGGTGATGTCGAAGGCTGCCCCGAAACGCCGGTATTTGCCTGAATCGCGAAGGTGAGCCAGAGGAAGGCGCCGGGGGCGATGAGAGCCATCGCATTGCTGGTGAGCCCTGTCAATCCCAGAGTCGCCTGCATTTGGGGTGCGTTGTCTTGTGCCATGAACATTCTCCTGAAGAGTGAATTGGCTGCTCCCGGCGGCTCGCGCCCGGGGGTAGGTTTGGGGTGAACCGGCCAGTTGGAGGAATGGAACAGGTGCCGGATCCGCAATGCTTTTCGTCTTGGTATGAGGCTATCGTCAGGCCCATTAGGACGATATAAAGAATTGCGAGATGAGGTCTGGGGCGCCAGGCGACTTTCTTTTGTCCGTGCCACAGAAACATATAGGCTGCAGGTGAGAAACACCAATCGCGTCCAGTTGCCCTGGCTGAGGCTTCCGGGTAATTTACTCACGTATTCTTTATTTAGAGCATCCGTTCGCGCGCTGTGCGGCAGGAATAGGGGGAGACAGTTTGGCCGGCATCTATAACCCCGCGCGTTCTACATACTTAATCCGGCGCGGAAGCGGTTCGGGATTGCGTATATTACTGTTCGTGCTGGAATCGGCTCTGGGAGCATTGGCCGTAATCTTGGTGGCCAGTCTTGCACATTGGTTCGGCTGGCTCATTCCCTTGGGGGTGCCACTTTATCTGCTAATTGTGGTTCCCACCGCGTTGTTGTGCGGGTTCTGGCAGGCCGCCATCGTCTCCTGCACGGCGTTTCTGGTTCAAGTTTTTTATACAGTCAGCCCCCTGTCGTTGCAGATAGCAGCCACGCCGGTCAACTCCGTCAGCCTGGTGGTCTTCATTATTGTGGCGCTCACCGTCAGCCGGCTCTCCGCACGGGTAACCGATAATGCGAAAGAGGCCGAGTCCTGGGGCGGCCAGATGCACGATCTCTACGAGTTCACCCGCCGCACGCTGCAGATGAACCTGCATGTGGAGCCGGGTCCTCAACTGGCCGAGCTGATCCACGAAATATTTTCGCTTGAAGCTGTAGCCGTCTTCGATGCCGACCTGCATGAGGTCTATCAGGCAGGCATCTGGAGCGCCGATCCGCTGGAACTGGCGCAGAATGCCTACTACTTCGCCACAACCGATGACGATCCGCAGACCGGCCTTGGCCGCCGAGTGGTGCGCCTGGGCACCGTGCCCGTGGGCAGCCTTGTAGTCCGCGGCGACACCAGCCCGCTCACCAACAATGCCATTGCGTCATTGATCGCCATTACCTTCGACCGCTATCGCGCTTTTGCAAATGAGAGCCGAATCGAGACCGAGCGCCGCGCCGAGCAGCTCCGCGCCACGGTTCTTGACAGCCTGGCGCATGAATATAAAACGCCATTGACCGCGATTCGCGCCGCCAGCACCGGGCTGAGCGAGATGGGCAAGCTGTCTACTGGACAAGCCGATCTGGTGGCTCTGATCAGCGAGCAAACCAGCCTGTTGAGCGACCTGACCAACCGCCTGCTGACCACCGCGCGCCTCGACTCGGACGAAGTCGTCATCAACGCATCCGCAGTCAACATCCACTCTCTTGTAGAAGAGGTGATGACCGGGCTCAAAGAGCGACTAGCCAGCATGAAGGCTCAAGTCGATCTTCCCGGAGAAAACGTGGAACTGGTTTGCGACCGGCAATTGATGATCATGCTGCTGACGCAGTACATTGACAATGCATGCAAATACTCGATTTTGGGCACTCCTATTACGATTCGAGTCGAACTGGCCAACGGGGAAGCGGTTTTTTCCGTGCATAGCTTTGGGCCGGTGATCCCGGTTGCAGACAGGGAAAGAATCTTCGACCGTTTTTACCGCTCCGCCACCTACTCCAATCGAGCGTCGGGCACCGGCATCGGGCTCTCTGTGGCCAGGCGGGTGGCCCAGATTCATGGCGGCCACGTCTGGGTGACGAGCGACGAATACGAGGGCACAACATTTTTTGCGGCCATTCCGGCCACGACGGAGAAGGGAAGTTATTAAGTGAACCAACAAGCGAACCAGCAAGCGAACCAACTAGCGAACCAACAAGCGAACCAGCAAGGGATTCGCGTACTGATTGTCGATGACGAGCCTGCCATTCGCCGCGCATTGCGCGCGCCGCTGTTGGAGCTGGGCTTTCAGTTGGCCGAGGCTTCGCGCGGAGAAGAAGGCCTGCAGGCGCTACGCGCAGGGGTTTACGATGTGGTGCTGCTCGACATGAACATGCCGGGCCTCGGTGGAATCGATACGCTCAAACGCATTCGCGCCTTCGCTCCGCGCCTGCCGGTCATCATGCTCACCGTGCGCGACCAGGAAGAAGATAAAGTCGAGGCGCTCGATCTGGGCGCTGACGATTACGTCACCAAACCCTTCAGCACCCGCGAGCTGATCGCCCGCATTCGCACCGCGGTGCGGCGGGTACGTGCACCGGCACGCAACGAAGATGCGCCGATAGAGATCGGCGAAATTCATCTGGACCCGCTCAAGCGCAGAGTGACCAAACGGAACGAAGTCATCCGCCTGACGCGGAAGGAGTTTGACATTCTGCATTGCCTGATGAGCCGCGCGGGGCGGGTTGTAACGTACGCCAAGCTGCTCACCGCGGTATGGGGAGCCGATTCGCGCGAAGAGGTCGAATACCTGCGTACCTTCGTGCGGCAGTTGCGCAAGAAGATTGAAGACGACCCGTCGTTCCCCATTTACCTGCTGACTGACGTTTCGGTCGGTTATCGTTTTGCGGATGCGCAGATACTGAGCGAAGGGCTGGCGGCCAGCGGCCTGCCGGCAGAGGAGTAGCGTCAGCCTTCTTAGATGATGCTGGCGCTGCGGCCGCGCGAGAGGACCGAGGCCTTGCGCCGGTCCTTCGAGGCCCGGTCGATCTGCTTCCAGAAGCCGATGAAGTAGTCCACCGCGGAGATCGTCGAGACCAGAACGGTGAAGTACGCGGCGGCAATGGCGTACCACTTCATCGGAAGAATGATCACGCCAATCTGCCAATGATCCCAGCGATGGGCAAGAATGGCCGTGACCACAGCGACTATCTGGATGACCGTCTTCAGCTTGCCCAGGTCGCTGGCCGAGATGGTGAATCCTTCAGAAGCCGCAATCGACCGCAGGCCGGAGATCAGGAACTCTCGGCCAATGATGACCACCGCGATCCAGACTTTGATGACGTCGGGATTGTAGGCAACCAGCGCGATCAGCGCCGCAGTTACCATGATCTTGTCGGCCAGCGGATCGAGCAGCATGCCAATGGTGGTGATCTGTCCCCACTTACGCGCCAGGTAGCCGTCCAGACCATCGGTAATCGAAGCCAGGACAAAGAGAATGGAAGCCAGAATCTCCTGCGCGCCATTGCCCCTCCAGGGAAAATGACTGGTCAGGATCCACAGCAGCAGTGGGATCATGATGATCCTGCTCATCGTGATGGAGTTGGGTAGATTCATGCGTGGGGTGTGCTCAGGGCACGGATATGGTCCATTATTGCACCCGAAGGGAGCAGCAGTGCGTAGAATAAGTGCCGAGCGTTTAGGAGTTGTTCGTTTCAGGCAATTCGCCGAGCACGTCCCTGTAAAGAGTCTCCCACTCCACAATCCGCTTCTCCATGCTGAACTCCTGCTCAATCCGCAGGCGAGCGGCGCTGCCGCGCAACTTTCGATCCTGCTCCGGCGTGTTCATCTCAGCAAGCATGGCTTTGGCCAATGCGTCCGAGTCTCTCGGCTCAACCACTACGCCAGTGTCACCAACTAGTTCGCGAACTCCGCCAACGTTGGTGGCGACGACCGGCTTTTCCACGCACATGGCTTCGCCAATGGCCAGCGGCATACCCTCCCAGGCCGAAGCCTGAACGAAGCCGTCTGCGGCACCGAGGAGTGCCGCAATATCGCGCCGCAGGCCGAGCCAGAGCAGCCCATCGCCAAGTTGCAATTCCGAAGCCAGCAGACGGAGAGGCGCTATCGCAGCCGGCGTGTACTCTCCGGCAATCCACAGCTTGGCATTTGGCTGAGCAAGGTGCACGGCTGCAAAGGCGCGCAGAAGGTTGGGATAGTCCTTGGCTGGCACTACGCGACCGGCAGCCAGCCAGACAAACGAAGAATCCGACAGCTGCATTTCGGCTCTGGTTTTTGTCCGCCGTTCCGGCTGAGGCAGGAAATCCGCCGGTTCAAATGCATTGGGAACAACCAGGCATCTCTCCCGGCTAACGGCCTTCAGGCGAATAAAGCGATCGGCTGTAGCGTGGCTAACGGCGGTCGTTCGCTGGCTCAGTCGATCCGTCAAGCGGTAAGCCAGCATCCGCTGCCAGCCGCCTTCAAACACGTTGTGTACCGTAGAAATCACGACGGCAGGTCGTAAAAACAGTACCAGCAGGCGCGCGACGACATTGGCATGGAAGCTATGGCTGTGGATAAGGTCGGGCCGGAGATCGGCCAGAAATCGCCGCCCGCGAATCAGCGCGCGCCACACGCGTAGTGGCGTCTTGCTAACTCCGAGCGAAACAACATCCAGATGCGTTGGCCACTCTTGTTTGAGCCGCGGTCGCAGGACGAGCAGGGTGACACCATGACCGCGCGCGGCTAAGCCTTCGGCCAGCGCAACCACCTGCCTCTCCGCTCCGCCTATGCCAAGCGAGGTTAGCAAATAAACTATCTTCATCGCTTCGAACTCGCGTAATCCATCCGCCGTGCCATCCGGTGCAACTCCTTGCGCATGCAGACACTTCAGTACACTTGAGAGTACAAATTATGCGTAGAGTAGGCGAAGATATGGCAAATCTGGCGTACATTGACACAGCATTCAAAGAATCTCTTACCAGAAATCCTAATATTCACTGTACAATCCGCACATGGTCGCCGCACAAAGGTGGCAACTCACAGGAGAAATATGGCCGGAGATATTCAGTTAACGTGCAGCGACTGCGGGCAGGACTTCACTTTCACAGC
>Ga0302319_10005190_pt1 | contig 26298 bp, 18 predicted proteins | sample Bog_T0_2_FD_203319 | JGI IMG/M metagenome (GOLD analysis project Ga0302319, IMG submission 203319) | Peat permafrost microbial communities from Stordalen Mire near Abisko, Sweden - Bog_T0_2 | ecosystem: Environmental > Terrestrial > Soil > Wetlands > Peat | place: Sweden: Abisko, Stordalen Mire... | reverse complement strand
TCCTGAAGAATGACTAAATCCTAATGACGAATGACTAATTAATGACGAAGCCCAAATCGCCGCGTGGGAGTCTGCTGGTTCGTCATTGGAGCTTGCTCATTGTCTAGTCATTATGGTTTAGTCATTCGTCATTTTCACAGAATGCTTTTCCGCGCCCGACAATTTGAATTTCGCTTCCCGCGCCCGGCGCTCGTCATGGGCATCGTCAACGTCACGCCCGATTCCTTTTCCGACGGCGGAAAATTTTTCAGCCCGGCGAAAGCCGTTGCGCACGCGCTGGAACTGGTCGCGCAAGGCGCGGAAATCCTCGACATCGGCGGCGAATCCACGCGGCCCGGAGCGGAGCCGGTGAGCGAGGCCGAGGAATTGCGCCGCGTGATTCCGGTTATTGAAAAACTCGCAAAGCTGCTTAACAAAACCGGCAGGGACGCGCTGCCGCGCGTCCGGGTTGGCCGGCAGGTCAGCTCTGCCAAACCCGTTTTAATCTCAATTGACACGATGAAACCCGCCGTCGCCCGCGCCGCGTTGCAGGCCGGCGCGAGCATCGTCAACGACGTGGCGGCGAGCCGCAGCGATGGCGCGATGTGGAAAGTGGTTGCGGAGTTTCGCGCCGGTTACATTTGCATGCACGCCCAAGGCGGCCCGCAGACGATGCAGAAAAATCCAGCTTATCAAAATGTAGTCCGCGACGTCGGCGAATTTTTCCGCGAGCGGCTGGGACAATTGAACGCCGTCGGCGTTTCATCGGACCAGGTCGTGTTCGATCCCGGCATTGGCTTTGGCAAGACGCTGGAAGACAATTTGCAGTTGCTTGCGAACCTGCGGCGTTTTACAAAGTTGCGGCGTCCGTTGCTGCTCGGCGTTTCGCGCAAATCGTTCATCGGAAAATTGCTCGGCGCAAATCTGAATGAACGCTTGCCAGCTTCGCTCGCGTGCGCGACTCTGGCCGTCGCCGACGGCGTGCAGATCATCCGCGCGCACGACGTGGCGGAAACAGTCCAGGCCGTGCGGCTGGCGGAAGCCCTGCTGGCCCGGAAGAAAAATTAATGCCTGACCCGATTTACATTCAGGATTTGTGGCGGCCCGCGCTGGAAATTCTCATCCTCGCGGTGCTGATTTATTTTGTTTTCAAGTTCCTGCGCGGCACCCGCGGCTGGCCGGTCGTCATTGGTTTCGTCGTCGTGCTGCTGGCGCTGGCGCTGGTGACGACGCTGCTGAAACTGCAGGTGTTGCGCTGGCTGCTCGGCACGTTCTCGGCGTTTTTTGCCGTGGCGGTCTTGATTATTTTCCAGCCGGAATTGCGCCGGATGCTGGCCGAGCTGGGCAACCTGCCGCTGTTCGCCACCGCAAGCGAGCAGCGCGAAAGCATCGAGGTCATCATCCAGACCGTCGAGCGGCTCGCCGACGTGAAAATCGGCGCGCTCATCGCCATCGAACAATCCATCCAATTGCAGGAGGCCGTGGAGTCGAGCCTGCCGGTGGATTGCGATGCCACGCCGGAGATGCTGGAGACAATTTTTTTCCCAAACAACGCGATCCACGATGGCGGCGTCATCATCAAGGGCGACCGCATCGCCTACGCCGCGTGCATTTTTCCGTTGACCCAACGGCAGGATTTGAACAAGTCGCTTGGCACACGCCACCGCGCAGCCATCGGTTTGAGCGAGGAGACCGACGCCGTCATCGTCGTTGTGTCCGAGGAGACCGGCATGATTTCGTATGCCTACAAAGGCCAGTTGGTGCGCGGCGTGACGCTGGAGGAACTGCGCTCGTTCCTGACCTCCGTGCTGTTGCGACCGGCGAAATCGCACAGCGTCGTCAAGTGGCTGCGCGCGCGGTTCAGCGAACCTCGCAATTCCGGTCCGGCGGTCATCACCCGCAGTGAAGCGCGCCCGGTGGCAAAACCCGCCGGCAAATAACTTAACAAACCCATGCGCGACTGGTTCATAAAAGATTTGGGCTGGAAAATTTTCTCCGTGGTTTTGGCGCTGGCCATCTGGCTGACCGTCCACAAGATTCTCGACGAATCGGTGCCGTCACCCGTCGTCGTGCCGCCCCTGCCGCCCGGCCCGGTCGCGATGACATTCAGCAACCTGCCGGTGCTGATTGTTTCCGCCGCCGCCGACGTGCGGGAATTTCACGTCACGCCGGGCGCGGTCGCGGTCACCGTCAGCGGCCAGCCTGAAATCATGGCGGCGCTGCGGGTGGCCCAGGTCCACGCGCTCGTGGATTTGACCGACCTCGAGGCCGCGCGCGACCTGCGCCGGCCCGTGGACATCTCCATGCCAACCGGCGTGACCCTTATGAACGTGGATCCGGCGGAAGTGAATGTGGTCATCCCGGCGCAACGCAAAAAATAATGAGCAACCTGAAAAAAATCTTCGGCACGGACGGCGTCCGCGGCACGGCGAACATCGAACCCGTCACGGCGGAAACCGCGCTCAAACTCGGCCGCGCCGCCGCGCACGTCTTCAAAAATCTTGAGAGCCGCGCCCGCGGCCGTGGCCGCCACAAAATTGTCATCGGCAAGGACACGCGGCTCTCCGGCTACATGCTCGAAAACGCCGTCAGCTCCGGCATCCTTTCGATGGGCGTGGACGTGCTCTTCATCGGGCCGCTGCCGACGCCGGGCGTCGCCTACGTCACGCGCAGTCTGCGCGCCGATGCCGGCATCGTCATCACCGCCTCGCACAATCCCTACGCCGACAACGGCATCAAATTTTTCCGCGCCGACGGCTACAAGCTCGACGACCAGATCGAGGCGGGAATCGAAGGATTGGTTTTCAGCGGCGAAATTGAAACCATCCGCCCGACCGCCGGCGAAATCGGCAAGGCCGTCCGCATTGACGACGCGCTGGGCCGCTACATCGAATTCGCCAAGACGAGTTTCCCGAAAAACCTGACGCTCGAAGGCCTGCGCGTCGTCGTGGATTGCGCGCACGGCGCGGCCTACAAATCCACGCCCTGCGTCCTGCGCGAACTCGGCGCGGACGTGATTGTTATCGGAAATCACCCGGATGGAAAAAACATCAATGAAAATTGCGGCTCGATGTTTCCGGAGAATCTCTGCGCCAAAGTCGTCGAGCACCGGGCGCACCTCGGCATCGCGCACGACGGCGACGCCGACCGCGTGCTGCTCTGCGACGAAAAGGGCAATCTGATTGACGGCGACGACATCATGGCCATCGCCGCGCTGGACATGCTCGCGCAAAAAACCCTCGCCGGGAAAACCCTCGTCGCGACCGTGATGAGCAATGCCGGACTTGAAGCCGCCATCAAAAAGGCCGGCGGCAAAATGCTGCGCACCGCCGTCGGCGACAAGAACGTGATTGATGAAATGCTGAAGAACGGCTTCCGATTCGGCGGCGAACAGAGCGGCCATTTGATTTTCCGCGATTTCGGAACGACCGGCGACGGCCTGGTCGCCGCGCTCCAGATTTTACGCATCATGAAGGCAAAGGAGCAATCACTGTCAAAACTCGCGAAATGCTGGACGCGCTTCCCGCAGCTCGTGACCAACGTGAAAGTGCGCGAGAAAAAGCCGTTCGAGCAATTGAACGGCGTGACAAAGCTCGTCGCCGAGGCGGAAAAGGAATTGAGATCCGCCAGCGGGCGCGTGCTGCTGCGCTATTCCGGCACGGAGCCGAAGGCGCGATTGCTGCTCGAAGGCCGCGACGCGAAGGTTCTGGAAAAATGGTCAAAACAAATCTGCGGCGCAATTCAGAAACAGATTGGGGCGTGAAGAATATTGTCCGCGTTTTGAAGCGCTGGTGGCGGAGGCAAATTACATCGTGAGCGGCGACAAAAGGCATTTGCTGCCGCTCCGGTAATTCCACAGAATCCCGATTGTCAGCCCGTCGGATTTTCTGCGGCGGCTAAAATAAATTACGGCAAAACGTGGTTGCGGTTTGTTTTGCCCAGCGAGCAAGTCACCGGCTCGCCAACTTTTCCAATCGTGTAAATGCCGCCCTGCGGACATTTTGGAAGATTCCCATTTGAATCAAGTTTGACGAATTGCTTGATGTCACTTTCACCGCAAACGGCACCGTTCGTCTTTCCGTTTTCCACCGCCCACTGCTGTTTCGCGAGATCGAGCTCACGGAGATTGGCAATGCATGGCTGCGCACTCGTTGTTTGTTTTGCAAGATTTGGAATTACAATCGCAAAAGCCAATAAGCCGATGAAAGCAATCGCCACCACCCAAGCAATAGTGTCAAATTGAGACGATTTGTTTTCTGATTCGCCCATACGATTAAATTAACACCGCTGGACTTATTCTGTTTCGCCAATTTACCTTCTCCGTCCGGGCGCGAAGTGGTAGCCGCCGTGGACGCGCGCGCCGCGGGCTTTGCCGGGGAAACCCTTCGGCGCGCCAGGTTTTCCTTCCTCGAAGAGCATGGTGTATTTGTAGTCGAAATTCTCCAGCTTCACGCGCGGGATTTTCTGGCTGATGAAGCGTTCGATGGCGAAGACGTGGCTGGAATCCTCGGCGGTCATGATGGTGAAGGCGTCGCCGCTGTGTTCCGCGCGGCCGGTGCGCCCGATGCGGTGGATGTAATCCTCCGGATGCTGCGGCACGTCGTAATTGATGACGTGGCTCACCTCCGCGATGTCGAGCCCGCGCGCCGCGATGTCCGTGGCGACGAGCGCCTCGAATTTGCCGTTGCGAAAACCCGCCAGCGCCTGCTCGCGTTCGCGTTGCGTGCGATTGGAATGCAGCACGGCCACGGCGTGGTTGTTCCGCTTGAGCAGGCCGGCGATGCGGTCCGCGCCGTGCTTCGTCCGGCAGAAAATGAGCACCGAGTTGTAATTCACGCGCTCCAGCAACTGGAGCAGCAGGTCGGATTTCTGCGAATCGGAAACGGGATAAATGACGTGCTTCACCGTTTCGGCGGGCGTCCGGCGCGCGCCGATCTCGATGGTTTCCGGATTTTGCATCGCCCATTTGATGAGCGTTTCGATCTGCGGCGGAATCGTCGCGGAGAACAGCGCGGTGTGGCGCTGGCGCGGGATGCGGTCGAGAATGCGGCGCACGTCGGGCAGAAATCCCATGTCCAACATCCGGTCGGCTTCGTCGAGCACGAGAAATTGAACCTTGTCCAGCCGCACCGTGCCGCGTTCGAGATGGTCGAGCAGGCGTCCCGGCGTGGCGACGACGATGTCGGTGCCGGCGCGCAACTCATCGTTTTGCCGGCCATAGCCGACGCCGCCAAAAACAACGGTGGTTCTCAAATTGGTGAAGCGCGCGTAATCGTGGATGGCGGTTTCCACCTGCGCGGCGAGTTCGCGCGTGGGTTCGAGGACGAGCGCGCGCGGGCCGGGGACATGCTGGCCGAGTTTCGAGAGGATGGGCAGGGCAAACGCGGCGGTCTTGCCGGTGCCGGTCTGCGCGCTGCCGATGACGTCGCGTCCGGCGAGCACGAGCGGGATGGCGCGGAGCTGGATGGGCGTCGGCTCGACGTAACCCATCGCCTTGACGCCGTCCACGACTGTTGGAGAAAGACCTAATTTACTAAAAGCCATGTGCCAGTCTATCAGGGCGGTGGATTAAAGAAAGCAATGAATTGAACAACAATTCGGCGATGTGCGATTTGGCCCGCCATTTCCGTTGAAAGCCTTAGCCCTATGACGGTGACGGAACTTCCTCGGTTGGTGGAACTGCTTCAGGAGCAGGCACAGGCTCGACGACGGAAGAAATTGTTTCTGCTGATGCCGGCGCTTCAGTCGCTGGCGCGGCATCTTTGGCCGGGGCGGGAGTTTCCACCGCAGGTTCGGCAATTGCTTCGGCAGGCGCGGAAATTTCCGCAGCGGATTCAACAACACCTTCCGCTGGCATTGCAGTTTCAGTTGCAACAGCAACTTCGCCTTCTACAGCCGGCTTTTCTTCAGTCTTCTTTTTCTCCGGCTTCGCCGGTCTTGGCAGAGGCCTTTTGGCGGTGTCCATCCGACCATCGGCGAATTCCAGGACGTGGCCCTGGTGAATCAGCCAGTGCAAATCGGCAATCAACGCGTTCTGCTCCGGCGTCGGCTCGGCGGATTTTTGTTCCGCCGGTTTCACCTCGATGACCGACGGCGACGGCGCGAGCGCCTCGATCATTTTCCGTCGCGTGCATTTCGGGTTCGTGTTGATGAAGCCGATGATGCTCTTGATGCTTTCGGAAACCGGGGTGGTTTCGAGATCCAAAAATTGCGGGCGCGCGACGCCGACGTGCGTGACCGTCTTGTTGACCTTGAAAAACTGGAGACCGTGTCCGGCGAACATCTGGCTCAACTTCGTCGCCAGTTGAATCGGGAAATAACCCTGCCGCTCCCAGTCGTTGCGCACGAGGCTTTGCAATTCGCGGCTGCGCAGACTGCGGCTCGGCACGCCGGCGACCGAGTGCGACTCGACAGATTTGATGATCGTGTCCTTGTGGACGGCGCGGAAATGTTTCTCCACTTCCTCGATGCTGGGCAGCTTGAGCGGTTCCGGCACGTTCAGCACGGTGTATTCGGTCTTGAAGCTCTGCTCCTCGACCCATTTCTTGACGACCGCCTCGTCCTTCACGATTTTCACGCGCGACTTGAACACGTCGAACGGCATCCGGGAAAACCGCTCGGCATGCAGCTTGCGCAACTGGTTCTGGTAATCATGATGGTTCGGCGGACCGAGAATAACGCCGCTCAAACCGCATTGCGCGACGAACGTGTATCGGCCCTTCGGCGGCTCGACGGCCGTGCGCTCGGCCTGGTAAAACGTGGCGAAATGATTTTTCAGGACGTGAGCGACGGCCTCGTCCCCGCTCAACCACGGCGTCTCGTCGAGCGCGCAAACGAACAACGGCTGCGCGACTGCGCCATCGGGCTTTTTCTTCACGTCAAGCTGGACGGTATAACGCTCCGGCTTCTGCAAAATAAGTCGCGCGATGTCGAACAGCGGATAGGCGCGGCCGGTCATCTTAATCTGGCGCGCGAGCGACTCAACGCCGTTTTCATCCGGCAAAAATGTGACGCCGATTTCCGGCAACGGCGCGGGCGGTTCAGGCCGCTCACGGCGTTCGCCACGATGATCATCGCGGCGACCGAAACCGCCCTTGCGGTCGCCGAACTTGGAACCGCCGCGCGGTGGGCCGCCACGGCGTTCTCCGCCGCCGCCAAAACCACCACCACCGCCTTCGCGGCGCGGGCTGCGGCGTTCGCCGGGTTTGCCGCTGAAGCTGCGTTCGGGCTTCATGCCCTCGTTGCCGGTGAATTTGTCAAAGCGGTTGGCCTCGGTTTTCCCCTGCGCCCACGCAGGTTGAAACAGCTTTTCAAGGTCAAGACCGAGATCGGAAACAGTATTCATGTAAAATCAAATTAAATGCCCCGCCACGCGGAGCCGAGAATGAATCATAGCATGGAACGTCGCGGCGCGGAAAGCAAGGAATGAAGTTCGTTCGACGGCCTTTAAGCCACTTCACGTTCCAGATATGACAGGGCGCTCTGCTTGAACTCTTCGAGAGACGTAAATTGCTTGTCACAGGCATTCGTAAGGCGGTTCCGGTCTTTGCGGCCAAGCTTGTCTACATCCTCATGCACGGCGATGCTCTTGAATTTTAAACTATGCCGCTGGAATTCAAGGCAGCTGATCGTTGCCAAGCGCGCCCGGTTGGCATCTTTCACGGCAAACAGATAAAGCGGAACGCCATTTGGGCGGAATTCCCAATCCACTTCGAGGTCATCACGATCAGGAATTGGCAAAACCTTTTCACTCGGTCTGAAACGAGGCAATTGCTCTTGGATGAACCCGGCAAGCATTTCTTCAAACAGGCTGGCAAGCACTTCGCGTTTGAAATAGCGCATATTGCAGACCTTGGAAACAGCCTGCGAAAATTGAAGGAGTGAAGTGTAAAGAGACGCTGGGACAGCATCGATAAATAATTCGCCGTTTTCTTCGGTGACGCCGTTCTCGGCCAAAATGCGGTGAAAGATTTTTTCTTTGTTCGGCGTGTCAATTTCAAACGTGTAGGAAAGTCGCATGAGTGTCAGGCCATGGTCACTCACGCGAAGTTTCTGTGTGGGATTTGCCAGACCGTCAGCACCGTTTTCCGGCGCGTCTAGAAAAATGTCCATCATGTCACCGTCTTCGTGAAACAGAGGAGCCACGAGTTGAAGCACGCCTGGCCTTTTCTCGCGGACTGCAACGTGAGAATTAAATTGCTCACGCAGTATTTCAACGGCGTTCATAATTGCACCTCATCACCAGGAAACAGCCGAGCCTGACTCAAACCGGGAAAATAATCGTCCGGCCTTTCCAACTGAATCATAGCACAAAAATGTGACAACGCTTCGCGGAAGGATGCGTAAGCATTTGTCTGCTCGATATTGCGAGGCTCAAGGATTCCTGCGTTAATATCATCAGCTTTGCTGCGGTGGATGTGAAATAGAGCATGATGAGGATGAACCTTTTCTCCACCATGCTGGCCATTGCACCTGACGAGTTGGAAACTGCCGGGATCTTCGCCTGGGAAATACATCAAACCAACCGAGAAATTTTCGGGGAACTCCTCGCTTTGCCGCATAAAAACCCGGAACGCGTGTTTTCCATCTTCGGATTCCAAAGTCATATCGTTGCGCTTCATCTTTCCATCCAGACGCATTTCACGGCGCGGTGGATCGACCACCTGCTTGGAACAAGCGACCAGCCCCGCAAGTTCTTCATCTGTGAATGTTCTCATGATCTGACGCCGTCAAGTTTTAAGCCAGTTCTGGGCGTTGAGCTACCAAAAAGTTCGGGACGCTAGTGTGGATTGGTAGCCAAAAACGCCGCCAAGTTAATTGGCAACCGGTGCGATAGCCCGCTTCGCGAGGATGGCATCCACGATTTTTTTGGCCAGCGCGGGTTTTTCAACCATCGCTTTTTGCGCGGCATCCTTGCCCTGACCGATGAGTTCGCCCTCGAATTGCAGCCACGCGCCCTTTTTGTCCACGACGCCGTGCGCGATTCCCACTTCAAGAATGCTGCCTTCCTTGTTGATGCCGTGGTTGTAAATGATGTCGAACTCGGCTTCGGCAAACGGCGGGGCAACCTTGTTCTTCACCACCTTCACGCGGACGTGATTGCCGGTGGCGTTGCCAGCGTCGTCCTTGAGCGTGTCCTTGCGGCGGATGTCGAGGCGGACGCTGGCGTAAAATTTCAGCGCCTTGCCGCCGGGCGTCGTTTCGGGATTGCCGAACATTACACCAACTTTTTCGCGGAGCTGGTTCGTGAAAATGCAGGTCGTCTTGGACTTGCCCAAAATCGCCGTGAGCTTGCGGAGCGCCTGACTCATCAATCGAGCCTGCATGCCCATCGTGGCCATGCCCATCTCGCCTTCAAGTTCGGCCTTCGGCACCAGCGCGGCGACGGAGTCAATGACGACGACATCCAGCGCGTTCGACCGGGCGAGCGTTTCGCAAATGGTCAGCGCCTCCTCGCCGGAATCCGGCTGTGATACAAGTAAATCATCCAAATTCACGCCGAGTTTTTTTGCGTAGCCCGGATCCAGCGCGTGTTCGGCGTCAATGAACGCCGCGAGTCCGCCGGTCTTCTGCGCGTTGGCGATGACATGGAGCATGAGCGTGGTTTTGCCGGACGATTCCGGTCCGAAAATCTCGATGACGCGGCCGCGCGGAATTCCGCCGACACCGAGCGCGAGGTCCAGCGCGAGCGCACCGGTCGGGATCACCTCAATTTTCACCAACGCCCGCGCATCGCCCAGGCGCATGATGCTGCCTTCGCCATAGCTTTTGGTGATGGAGGAAATGGCGGCTTCGAGTTCGCGGGCATGTGATGCGGCGACCTTGGTTTCTTTGGTTTCAGCGGCGGGTTTTTCGGCAATTTTTGGTGGCATAAATTTTGAAGTTTGATGGTTGATTTTCCGAGGCGTGACGGTAGTAAATCGGCGCGGAATAGTCAAACGCCGGATGGGTAAAAAAACAGCCCAGCCAGATTGGCTGGGCTGAATTCGTAAATGAATCTGAAATCAACGACCGACCCACAGCACGTCGAGGTTGCCAGGACCGCCGCCGCCGCGTCCGCCGCGCCGACCGCCGCCTGCGGGTGGGTTCGTTGCAGGCGGTGTCGTGGCCGTGGCCGCAGTCGGTTGAGCCGCGCGTTCGGTGCAGATCAAAACAATCTGGTTGTTTTTAGTGTCGAGCGACGAGGTTTTGCAGCCCTGCTTGGTTTGCACGGTTTGTTCCACTGCAAAGCTCGTGGGGCTGCTTTCCTTGATGATGGTCAGCGTGCCATTGCGCTGCGAACTCCACGCCTCCATCGTGGCGGGATTGAATCCGCCGCCGTCCGTCTCGCCGTCGAGTGGGAGCGTGGCCAGCACCTTGCCGTTGTCGGCATTCACCACGACACAGACGTCCGGACCGGCGCACATCGCGAACAGGATGTGATTCTTCACGTCAAAGCCGAGGCCGCCCGGTTCGCCGGCGCTGGCACCGAGGTCATACTTGGTGACAAGCTTCATCGTCTTCATATCCACCACGGCGATTTTCTTTTCGTCTTCGGCATCAACATACAATTTTCCCTGCCCATCGCTCTGGGCCTGCTCCATATTGCCACCGACATCAATTGTGCCGACGACCGTGCCATCCTTGGGATCAATCACCGTGATGCTGGGAGCTTGGTGGCTGAAAATAAGAACTTTGTCCGTGAACGGCTCCAGCAGGATGCCGTCGGGCCGGCCTTGAACCTCAATGGTCTTGATCTTCTGCATCGTCTGCGTGTCGAACAGACAGGGCGGGCTGCTGCTGCTGACGCCGTGATGCGTCTTGGTGTCAATTGCCACGCCATGGCCGCCGACGTTGGTGATGGCACCGATGTATTTGTGGCTGTCCAGATCGAACACAAAAGTGTCCGCGCCGCGCGGGACATAAACGCGCCGGCCGTCGTTGTCGGCATAGACATAATCAATGCCGCCGTTGCCCATGAGCTGGGTGGTGTCGAGCACTTTGTAAGGAGCGCCGGTTTGTGCCAGGGCGTTGCCGGCCAGCAGACAGATGCCAAGAAGCAGGAGCGAGAGATTTGTGCGTGTTTTCATAATTTAGTTGAGTCAATTTTCAGGGACAGCATATCGGACGCAGATGAATGAAACATGGTTTCAAAATTACAGTTTTGTAATACTTGGTCAGCGATTCAGAAATGACGAAACTGTCATCCACCCTTCACGCGGTATTCATTTCGATTTTGTTTAATTACCTAAACCGGCGCGAGTTTTCTCGCCGCCGGTCTTATTTTCAGCAAATAATAAATCCATGCGCGTGCTCGTTGTTGAAGACGAAAAAAAGACGGCGTCGTTTGTCCGCAAGGCGCTTCAGGCGGAGGGCTTTGCCGTGGATGTCTGCCACAATGGCGATGACGCGCTGGCGGCGGCGCGGGCCACGCCCTTCGACGGCATCGTGCTCGACATCATGCTGCCGGGCCGCGACGGCTTGAGCGTGTTGCGCCAGTTGCGCGAGCGCAAAAATGTCACGCCGGTGTTGCTGCTTTCCGCGCGCGGCGAAGTCAACGAGCGCGTTGAGGGGCTGGACGCCGGCGCGGACGATTACCTGCCGAAGCCGTTTGAACTGGTCGAACTCGTCGCCCGCGTGCGCGCCCTGACGCGCCGGGGCGGCGAAACCAAATCCACCACGCTGCGCGTCGCGGATTTGACGCTGGACACGCTGACCCGCCAGGCGCAGCGCGGCGAAAAGAAGATTGAACTGACCGCGCGCGAATACCGGCTGCTGGAATTTCTCATGCGCTCGGCGGGCCGGCTGTGCGGGCGCATGATGATTCTCGAAAAAGTCTGGGATTACGATTTCGACCCCGGCACGAATCTCGTGGATGTTTATGTCCGGCGGTTGCGCGAAAAAATTGACGCGGACTTTGAACCCAAGCTGCTCCACACCGTCCGCGGCGCGGGCTACGTTTTGAAGGAGCAGCCATGACCATCCGCACGCGGCTGACTTTGTGGTATGCGGGAATTTTGACCGCGTCGCTGCTCGTGATTGGCTACGGCACCTACCGGGAAATTGACGAGCAATTGCGCCACGACCATCGGCGTGAGCCGACGGAGCGCGCGATTGGCGAAACCAGCGAAATGGTTTTTCAAGTTGGACTGCCCGCGGTTTTGCTGGGGTTGCTCGGCGGCTGGTGGCTGACCCGCCGGGCCTTGGCACCGGTGAAAAATCTGACCGATGCCGCCACCAAAATTCACGAGCGCAATTTGCGCGACCCGCTGCCGCGCACCCGCAATGGCGATGAATTGGACCAGCTCACGAAGGTTTTTAACGACACACTCGCGCGGCTCGACGATTCGTTCAAGCGCATCCACGAATTCACGCTGCATGCTTCGCATGAACTCAAAACGCCGCTCACGGTCATGTGCGGCGAGGCGGAAATCGCGTCACGCGACGAATCACTCCCGACAGCCGAGCGCGAGCGCGCCATCAGCCAGCTTGACGAATTGCGCCGCCTTGCGCGCATCGTGGACGGGCTGACGCTGCTGGCCAAGGCCGATGCGGGACAAATCGCGCTGGCGATGGAACCGGTAAGACTGGATGAGCTCGTGCGGGATAATTTCGCCGACACGCAGATTCTTGCCGAGCCGCAGGGCGTTCAGGTCGAACTGGCCGCCTGCGAGAAAATCACCGTGCGCGGCGACCGGCATCGGTTGCGACAATTGCTGCTCAACCTTGCCGACAACGCCGTCAAATACAACCAGCCGCAAGGCAAGGTGACGATGAGCCTGCGCTGCGATGGAAATTTTGCCGAATTCAAAATCGCCAATACCGGCACGGGTATTCCGCTGGAAATTTTGCCCCGTGTGTTCGACCGGTTTTTCCGCGGCGATCCGGCGCACAGCCAGACCGTGGACGGCTGCGGCCTCGGATTAAGCATTGCGCAATGGATTGTTTCCGCGCATAACGGAACCATTCAAATTGAATCGGCAACGGCGAAACCAACGACGGTTACCGTTCGTCTGCCACTGGAAGAACCCGCACGGGAAAAAGCATGAAAAATTTCTGGCCTGTCATTTTCGGCGCAATGCTGCTGGCCGGCTGCGCCACGTTCCAGCCGCAGCCGGTTTCGCCGGAGAAAACCGCCGCCGCCTTCGATGCGCGGTCGCTGAACGACGACAATTTGCGCGCGTTTCTGGAAACCAATCACGTCGCCGGCAGTTGGCCGCGCGATTCCTGGGATTTGAACGCGCTCACGCTCGCTGCGTTTTATTACCAGCCCGCTTTGGCCGAGGCGCGGGCGCAATGGGCGGCGGTTGAGGCGACAAAAATCACGGCGGGCCAGCGGCCCAACCCGACCGTCGGCTTCACGCCCACTTACGACACCACCACGCCGCCGCCGTGGATTCTCGGCCTGACGTGGGACATCCCAATTGAAACCGCCGGCAAGCGCGGCAAGCGCATCGAGCAGGCCAACCACCTTTCCGAAGCCGCGCGCTGGGATTTTGTTGGTGCCGCTTGGAAGACACGCAGCAACGTTCGCGCCGCGCTGCTCGCGCTTTACACCGCGCGCGAAACGGAATCGTTGCTCGCGCGGCAGGAAGCGGCGCAAAGCAACGTCCTCCGATTGCTGGAAGGCCAGCTTGCCGCCGGCGCGGTGTCCAGTTACGAAGTCACGCAGGCGCGCGTCGCGCTCACCACCACGCGGCTGGCACGGCAGGACGCCATCGGCCAGTCCGCCCAGGCGCGTGTGCAATTGGCCGGCGCGCTCGGTTTGCCGTTGCGCGCGCTGGACGGCGTGAAATTTTCATTCGACGGGCTGGACCAATTTCCACAGGATCTGCCCGCAGTAGACGATCTACACCGCTTTCTTGTCCGGTCATACCAGCGAAGAGCCATTATGGATCGCGCCGACGTGCGCGGCGCGCTGGCCGATTACGCCGCCAGCCAGTCCGCGCTCCAGCTTGAAATCGCCAAACAATATCCCGATCTCCACCTCGGCCCCGGCTACGAATTGGATCAGACGGACAACAAATGGTCTCTCGGCGTTTCTTTGGATTTGCCGGTTTTGAACCACAATCAGGGGCCGGTCGCCGAGGCACTGGCAAATCGCGCCGCCGCCGCCGCGCATTTTCTGACGGTGCAAACCACCGCCATCTCGGAAATTGACAGCGCGCTGGCCGGTTACGACGCGGCGTTGAATAAATCGGTGACGGTAAAATCGTTGCTGGATGACATGCAGAAACAACTGGATTCTGTCCACGCACAGGCGCAGGCGGGCGCGGTGGAGCCGTTAACGCTGGCGAACGCCGAAGTTGAATACGCCACCGGCGCGCAAAGCCGGCTCGACGCGCTCGTCAAGGCGCAGGAGGCGCTCGGCCAGTTGGAGGACGCCGTCCAAAGTCCGCTGACGCTGGCGCCAGACACAATTCACGCCGTGGAAAATAATTTATCCGAAACTCCAAACCAAACTTCCAAATGATTCGAAAACTGATCATCACAGTCATTGTCGTCGCGGCCGCCGGAGCGGGCGTTTATGCGTTCATCAAATCACGCGGCCCGGAAGCCGCGCCCGACGAAGAAAAAACGCCGAGCGTTGTCACGGTTCAACTCGGCGCACTCACAAACGTCACGCTGCATCGTTATGTCGAAGGCTACGGCACGATTGAAGCCGCGCCCGCCACGGCGGAGCAACCGGCTGCCGGCGCAACGCTGGCCGCGCCGGTCGCGGGCGTCGTTGCCAAGGTGAATGTCATCGCCGGTCAGCAGGTCAAAAAAGGCGACGTGCTGGCGGAGTTGAATTCGGGCGCGATGACGGTGGATTCAGCGGAGCAGGAAGTCGAGCGGCAGAAACAATTATACGCGCAGCAAAATGCTTCGCTAAAAAATTTGCAGAGCGCCGAGGCTCAACTGGCTTCGCTGCGTGTTGTTGCGCCGTTGTCCGGCACCGTCACGCGGGTAAACGTCAAGGCCGGCGAGTCGGTGGATGTGAACACGGCCATGGCCGAGGTGATTGACCTGAACCGGCTCGCGGTGAGCGCAGCCATCCCGGCGGCGGAGGCGAAAGATTTGAAAACCGGCGAGGAAGTGCAGGTGCTGACCGACCCGCCGGCAAGCGCGACGCTGGCTTTCATCAGCCCGGCGGTGGATGCGGCCAGCGGCACGGTTTTGACGCGCGCGACGCTGGCGGCGGACAGCGGATTGCGGCCCGGACAATTCGTGCAATTGAAAATTGTCACGGCGGTTCACGCCAATTGCCTCGCCGCGCCGGCTGAAGGCGTCGTGACGGACGAAGATGGCAAAAGCGTCATCGCCGTGGTCAAAAGCGACGAGGCGGCGCAAACGCCGGTGCAGACGGATTTGCGCGAGAACGGCTGGGTGGAAATTTCCGGAACCGGACTGAAAGCCGGCGATTCAGTCGTGACGATTGGCGCCTACGGCTTGCCGGAAAAAACCAAAATCCGCGTGCTCGGTTCGGCGACGGACGAAACCACGACAACCAATTCGACTCCCGCGAAATGAAGCCTGACGCCACTTCAGCCCTGGGCCGGTTCGCCACGCGGCACGCGCTGTCCGTCACGTTCATCGCCGTGGCGCTGTGCCTGGCAGGCGTTTTGTCGGCGCTGCGGATGCCGTCGTCGGTGTTCCCGCAGACCAATTTCCCGCGCGTTGTCATCCTCGTGGACAACGGCATCATGCCCGCCGACGAAATGATGGCCACCGTCACGCGGCCCATCGAGGAGGCGATGAAGGACATTCCCGGCGCGGTCACGGTGCGTTCGGCGACCAAACGCGGCTCGGCTCAAATCAACATTTTTTTCAACTGGCACGTGGACATGTCACAGTCGGAACTTTACGTGCTGGGCCGGCTCTCGCAAATCCGCAGTGATCTGCCCGCGACCGCCGGGACGGAAGTTGAGCGCGTCACGTTCTCGGCGTTTCCGATCATCGGCATCAGCCTCACCAGTTCGAACCGTGACATCATGGATTTGTGGGAGACGGCGAATTACCAGTTGAAACCGCTTTTCCTGCAAATCCCCGGCGTGGCGAAGGTGGAAATTCTTGGCGGTCACACGCCGGAATATCACGTCGTCGTGGACCCGCTGAAACTCCAAGCCGCCGGACTCGGTTTGCAGGACGTGGGCGACGCGCTGGCAAAAAATAATCTTGTCGCGCCCGCCGGCATGATCGAGGAAAATTATCACCTTTACCTCACGACGGTGGACGGGCGCACGCATTCGCCGGAGGACATCGGGAACGTGGTGATTGCCGTCCGCGGCGGGCATCCGATTTGCATCCGCGACGTGGCGCGCGTCGAACGCGGGCCGGCGCCGGCGTTCACCGACATCACGGCGCAGGGCCGCAAGGCCGTTTTGCTCAACATCCAGAGCCAGCCGGACGGCAGCACGCTGGACATCGCCACCGCGTTGCAGGCGAAGCTACAGCAACTCCGGCAGGAACTGCCGCCGGACATGCACCTCGGATTTTTCTACGACCAGTCGCAGTTCGTGCGCGATTCCGTCAGCAGCGTCTGGTTCGCCATTATTTTCGGCCTCATCCTGTCGGTGTTCATCCTGTATTTCTTCCTGAAAAATTGGGGCAGCGTGTGGACCGCCATCGTCACCATTCCCATCACGGTGCTGATCACGTTCGTCGCCATGAAACTGTCGAACATGAGCTTCAACATGATGACACTCGGCGGCATCGCGGCATCCATCGGCCTGATCATTGACAATGCCATCATCGTCGTGGAGGCGATGTGCGTGAAAATCGCCGCCGGTCGGCCGCGGCTGGCGGGAATTCAGGAAGCCATCGGCGAAATTTTATATCCGCTCATCGGCTCGACGCTGACGCCGGTGGTGGTGTTCATTCCGCTAGCGTTTTTGACCGGCGTGGCCGGCGTGTTTTTCCGCGCGCTGGCGCTGACGATGGTTGTGTCGCTGCTCGCGTCGCTGGTTCTGGCGCTGACGCTCACGCCGTCGCTGGCGGCGTGGTTCATCCGCGACCGCGAAAAAATGGAGCACGGCCACGCGCCGAAAAGTCTGGAGGGCGGATTCCTGCTGACGCGGGTCATTCGGATTTACGAATCCTCCGTGCGCGCGGCGCTGCGGCATTGCTGGCTAACCATGCTCGCGTGCGGGCTGATTTTCGCCGGCGGCGTTTTTATTTTCCAAAACCTGCAATCCGATTTCCTGCCCGAATTTGACGAGGGCGGTTTTGTGATTGATTACTGGGCGCCGCCCGGCACGAGCCTCACCGAGACGTCGCGCGTTCTCAACGAGGCGGAGGACATCCTGCGCGCCAACCCGGATGTCGAGGGTTATTCCCGGCGGCTCGGCGCGGAAATGGGAATGTTCGTCACCGAGGCTTATCGCGGCGACTTCGCGGTCAAACTTAAAACCGACCGCACGCATTCCACGGAAGAAGTCATCGCCGGATTGCGCCATGAATTCGCCGAACGATTTCCGATGATCCGCTGGGATTTTCCCGGCATCCTGACCGACGTCATTGACGATTTGCAACTGGCGCCCGAACCGGTTGAAATCAAATTATTTTCACCGGATTTGAAATGGCTCGAACAAATCGCGCCGCACGTCGAGGACGAAATCAAAACCGTTCCCGGCGTGGTGGACACCAAGAACGGCCTGACGGAAACCGGACCGTCCATCAACCTCCGCGTGCGCCCCGCCGACGCCGAGCGGTTCGGCCTCACCGCGCAGGACATCGCCAACGCCGCAAGCACCGCGCTGCTGGGCAACATCGCGTCGTCCATGCTCGAAGGCGACCGCGTGGTCAACATCCGCGTGCTGGGCGAACCGTCGTCCGTCAACAGCGTCGCCGCGTTGCGCGAATTGCCGATCCGCACTTCCACCGGCGCGGTTGTCCGGCTGAATCAAGTCGCCGACGTGAGCGTGGAACCGAGCGAGGTCGAGCTGGTCCGCGACGATTTGCGCCAGGACATCATCGTCTCCGGCGCGCTCGAGGGCCGCGACTTGGGCAGCGCGATGCGCGAAATCCAGGACAAATTGAGCCAGGACAAATCGCTGCCGCCCGGCACGGTCGAATACGGCGGACACTACCAGTTGCAACAGGAATCTTTCCGCAATCTGGTGGTCGTCCTTGCCGCCGCCATCCTGCTGGTATTCACCGTGCTGCTGATTGAATTCCGCTCCTTCAACGAGCCGGTGGCGATTGTTTTCGGTTCCGTGCTGGCGTTGTTCGGCACGGTCGCCGCGCTGTGGCTCACCGGCATCACGTTGAACATCGTTTCCATCCTCGGCGCGATCATCGGCATCGGCATCGTGGCCAAGAACGGCATCCTCATGCTCGATTTCGTGCAGCAACTGGAGGCGGGCGGCGCGGAATTGGTGGATGCTCTGGTTCGCTCCGGACACCGCCGTCTGCGTCCGGTGCTGATGACCTCGATGGCCGCCGCGCTCGGAATGCTGCCGCTGGCCTACGGCATTGGCGCGGGCGCGGACATGCTGCGGCCGCTGGCCATCGCGGTCATCGGCGCGTTGTGCATTTCCGTGCTGCTGTCGCTCGTCGCGACGCCGGTGGCTTATTTTATTTTGCGCTCGTTCCAGAAAGCCACGCCGCCGAAATAAAATTTATCGCCCGCCGGTTTCCGGTCTAATGTCCGGGTGCTGGAAGGGCGGCTGAATGGCTGGCTTGCATTTTGGATTGCGGAGCGGATGCGGCGTTTGTTGGTTCAATGTCAGTTTCCGCAATAAAATTGTCCAGCACATCCAGATATGCATCAATCGAGTCGCCGGCGTCGGAACCGAGATCGCGCTTGAGCTCCCGCAACTGGTCAGCCGACGATTTGGCTTCGCGCCGAAGGTCATCCATGTTCATTTTTCCGCTCATCAAGTCGTTGACCATCTCGTCATATTTGCCGGCCGCTTCGGGACTGCCGGCGAGCATCTGCTCGCGAACTTGCCGGATGAAATTCGTGTTCAAATCCGGATTGCGCAGCACGGCGGACAAATCCGCGTTGGTGCCCGCCAGGGCGGCCAATGAAGCGGCGGTTGGCGGATTCGTTGGCGCGGAGATTTGCGCGACTTTGGTCGCCGCCATCGGCGCGACGGTGTTCGTGCCAAACACGAGGCTTGCAACCTGTTTGCGCGGGACGTTTATTTTGCCCAGCACTTCACTTTCCAGCACGACGGTATCCGCAGACATGGACATCACCCTGCCGAAATAACGGTCGCCATTCTGCATTTCCACCTGGTCAGCGCGCAGGCAGGGCGCGGCGGCGAACATGAAAATAATTCCGGACGAGATGAACAGGCACCTCACAATCATGGTGAGAGAATAGCTCGTCGGCGGGCTCTTCGCAAACTTGGGGACAAAAAAAGGCCTCGCAACTCCTTCGCCATGATTGTCGGTGCTGACAATTGCGCTGAATGGTGTAGATTCCAGCGGCACACTCTGAAAAATATGAAGTTCGTTCTGATAAAATTGCCTTCATTTTCAACCGGCTTGGTTGCGTCGTGCGGCTTTCTGCTGGCGATAAATCCGGCATTCGCCAACCTTCCCGGCGGCGGCACCGGCACCGGTGCCAATGTCACGCTCACGGACAACGGTTCCACCGTGACGCTCGCCAACGGCATCGTTTCGATCGTCTGCACCAAATCGAGCGCCCAGATCGGCACCATCAATTATACCTACAACAACGGCGGCGGCACGCAGACCATCAACGTGCTCTCCGGCAATTCGAACGGTGGCAAGCTGTATTGGGAAAACAGCACGGATGAGGGATTGACGTTCACCTATTCGCTGGTGGTTGATCCGGCGACGACGGGCGGCAATTACGCGGAAATTGAAATGGTCACCACGTCGGTGACCAACGACCTTCTGGATGTCCATTATTCGCTGCTGCGCGGCTCGACTGGATTTTATGTGACCGCCATCTGGAGCCATACCAGCACCAACAGCGCGCTGTCCATGGGCGAGTGCCGCGACAACATTTATGCCGGCTCCATCTTCAACTGGATGAGCGTGGACGCGACACGCAACCGGTTGATGCAGGTGGCGGGCGGCTCGTCCATCGCGGTGTATGGCGCGCCCAAGGAATGCACGCTTTGGACCAGCGGTTTGTATTCAGGGTTATACGAGGACAAATACAAATTCAGCGCCGACCTGGGAGTGCAGCGCGTCTGGGGCTGGAGCAGCGTGGGAACCGGCGGCAAGAATGTCGGCATCTGGAACATTTCGGCGAGCGCGGAGTATTACAATGGCGGCCCGATGAAACGCGAACTCATGGAGCACATCGGCACGACGATTCTAAACATGACCGACGGCGGGCATTACAACATGGGAACGGACGGCAATTTTGCCAGCGGCGAATTGTGGACGAAAGTTTACGGGCCGTATTTCATCTACTTGAACAACGCGGCGAATACAATTATCGGCACCAACCAGCCGGCCCAGGCGCTTTATAATGATGCGCTGGCGCAAGGCGCCGCCGAGCAAACGGCGTGGCCTTACAGTTGGTTCACCAACGTCAATTACGCCAACGCTGCAAATCGCGGCACGATCACCGGCCAGTTCGTCATCGCCGACAGCGGCAATCCCAACGCCTCCGCCTCCAATTTGTGGGTGGGGGTTGTGCGGCAGCCGATCACCACGGATGGAGTTTATGATTTTCAGCAATGGATGAAACCCTATCAATTCTGGGTGCAGAGCGACGCGAACGGCAACTTCACCATTCCCGCGGTCATCGCGGGCAACACCTACACCTTGTATGCCTTCGGGCCCGGCGCAGCGGGCACTTTTATGTCGCAACATCAAACCGGCGGCAATCCTCCGATATTATACAATCTGCCCGCCTCGCCATTCAGCGTGACGGTCACGGGCGGTGCGACCAATAATCTTGGCACCGTCACCTGGACGCCGACGCGGGTCGGCGCGACGGTGTTTGAGATTGGTTATCCCGACCGGCTGGCGGACAAGTTTCGACACGGCGATGACTGGTGGGTGGGCGACAGCGGGCCAAGTCCGTCCGCTCCCAGCCCCATCTGGACCAAGTTCCTGGAATATCCTCTCGATTTTCCAGGCGGCCCGAATTATGTCGTCGGCCAGAGCCGTTGGACGACCGATTGGAATTTCTGCCAGCCGATCATCACCGACAGCGCCGGAAATGCCAACACATCAACCTCCACCATCACCTTCAACCTCGCCCAGGCTCCGGCCGGTGGCGCGCAAGCTTCGCTTTATATCGGCCTTTGTTCAGCTTACCAAGGCCCACTCGTCGTGACTGCCAACGGCAGCACCATCGGCAGCTATACTCCTGCTTGGAACGGCGCTGACACGACTGTCCGTGAAGGCCTCAATGCCGATATGTCCGATGCACGACTCAATTTCGCCGGCAGCCTGCTGCATTCAGGGCAGAACACCATTACCATTAAAATGAACCAAGGTGGATACTTTGCGAACCATGTCATGTATGATTACATCCGGCTGGAACTTACTGGTTATGTGCCGCCCGCGCCCGCGAACGTCGCCGCTTATGCCGGCAACAACTGCAACCTAGTTAGCTGGCCAGTTACTCCCGGCGCGACCAGCTACAAGATTTTCAGCACGACAACTTCCGGCTCCGGCTACGCTCTGATCGCCAGCGGTGTCACCGGTCCGGTTTGCGGCAGCGGCCCGAACAACGCCACCTGGCTCGACACCAACGCCGTCAATGGCACAACCTATTATTACGTTGTCCAATCGGTCAATCCGACCGGGAGCAGTGCCAATTCAACACAAAGTCCCGGCGCAACACCCTCGGCGAGCTTGTCCACCACCGCCCCTGCCGCTCCAACCGGTCTGGCCGTCACCAGCACGAGCCATCACAGCGTCGCGCTTTCGTGGAATGCTTCAGCCGGTGCAAATTATTACACCGTTCTGCGTTCCATTCTGGTGAATACCGGCGGTGGATCTTCCAACACCCTAAGCACGATCACGCTTAACAACACGAATACTGGCACGACTTACACCGACACTTCAGTGACCGATGGCAGCATCTATAGTTACTTTGTCACCGCCACCAGCGCGGGCGGCGCCAGCGGCAACTCGGCATCCGTCGTTGCCGTGCCTTTGCCGCCAGCGCCCGCGACAGCTCCCGGTTCGCTGGCGGGCAACATAGTGTCTACCAATGTCACTCTTAACTGGTCGGCAGTATCCGGCGCCGTGGGTTACGTTATCTCGCGCGCCACCAGCGCCAACGGAACCTACACTTTGCTGGGGAGCGTCACCGAGACGAGCTACAAGGATGTCGGTGTTAATTCAAATGCCACTTATTTCTATCATGTGGAGGCGGTCAATGCCGGCGGCACTTCGACTAACTCCCTTGTCACCGTCAACGGCCCGCCAGCGGCCCCGGCCAGTCTATCCGCCACCGCCGACAACGCCCAAATCGCGCTGACCTGGCCCGCTTCCAACGGGGCCACCAATTACATTCTCAAGCGGGGAATCAGCAGCGGCAATGAGACGACAACGGTATTCTCAATTTATTCGGGCACCAGTTACACGGACACCAACCTCCTTAACGGCACGACTTATTACTACATTGTTATCGCCACCGGTCCCGGCGGCACCAGCCCAGGTTCACCCGAAGCCAGCGCAACACCCAGCACCAATGCCGCTTCCGGGTTGGTCTGGACCGGCGCGGTCAGCCCGGCTTGGGACACCACGACAACCAACTGGCTTAATGGCACCATCGCGGTGACCTATGCCGATGGCACCAACGTGTTCTTCGGTGATTCGCCCGTCACCGCCAATGTTGTCATCAGCAGCGTCGTGAATCCCGGTTCCGTCACCTTCGCCAACTCCGCCACCAATTACACCGTGAGCGGCGCGGGAATTTCCGGCGCGACGAGCCTGGTCAAGACCAATGCCGGCACCGTGACTTTTTCCAGCACAAACAGCTACACCGGCGGCACCGTTGTGAATGGCGGCGGAATTGTATTTTCGATTGGCGCGGCCATTCCCGCCAGCGGCACGCTGACACTCAACGACACCGGAAACGTGACCGTGACGGGCGCAAATTCCCTGCCGAACGTCCTAGTGAATGGAACCAATGCAATCACCGGCAACGGCAACAGCGGCACCGGCATCGCCACGCTGGATGACGAAGGAACGCTGACTTTGTTCGTCAGCGGCGGGAGCGCGGTGTTTGACCTGACCGGCACGATGACCGGTTCGGGAAATCTCATTCTCGGCACAACAGCAATGACGTTACGCTTCAACGGCACGGCGGGAGATGGCAACGCCATTTTCAATCTGGGAACCGGCACCGCCTCGGCCACGGTCCGGAATGGAGCGACGGCGATTGCCCTGGGCGGATTGGCCGGTGGTTCCGGGACCGCGCTGAACGGGAACAACAGCGGCGGAGCTGCCGTGACTTACACCATCGGCGGCGCAAACGCGAACACGGAATTTGATGGCGTCATCTATGACGGAACCGCCAACCCCACTGTTGTCACCAAGATTGGAACCGGCTCGCTCAACCTTACTGGCGCGAATACTTACAGCGGCGGCACAACCATCAATGTCGGCACATTGCTCGCCAACAATTTCGGCGGCAGCGCCACCGGGTCCGGCGCGGTCACGGTTGCCAGCGGCGGCACGCTGGGTGGCAATGGAATTATTTCCGGCGCGGTGACTATCGCCTCCGGCGGCACGCTCTCGCCAGGCAATCCGGTCGGCATATTGACCATCGCCAGCAGCCTGACACTGTCTTCCGGAAGCGCCTGCATCATGGCGGTATCGCATAACGGCCATACCAACGACCAGATTGTCAGTTCCTCGGTGAGTTATGGCGGCACACTCACGGTAATAACCAATGCGGGTGACGGCTCATTGGTTGCGGGAGACACCTTCCAATTGTTCAATGCCGGAACCCGTGGCGGCGGATTCAGCGCGACCAATCTGCCGGTCTTGAGTCCGGGATTGGTCTGGAGTAATGGCCTGACGGTCAACGGAAGCATCGCGGTGGTTTCGGTTTTGCCGCCCGCGCCGGTGGCCGGATTTAGCGGCGCGCCCACGAACCTCTTTGCGACCCAGACGGTGACCTTCACGGACGCCTCGACCGGAAGCATCACCAATTGGGTGTGGAACTTTGGGGACGGTAATGCGGTGACGAACATTTCCAACGCGAACGCGCTGCACACTTATGCGGCGGCGGGGAGCTACACGGTGACTCTGATGGTGAGTGGACCGGGTGGATCCAGCACCAACGCGCGGGCGAATTTTGTGGTGGTGAAGCCGAAGTCGGCGATCAGTGCATACACACTTTTCTTGGGGAACCTGGTGTTCAGCGGGACGAACGGGCCTGCGGGGGCGCAATACCGGATATTGACGGCTTCGGACGTATCGTTGCCGTTGGCGAACTGGACGCCGGTGTGGACAAACGTTTTTGCGCCGGATGGCAGCTACAACTACACAAACTCGACCGGGGCGAACCCGGCTGGCTTCTTCCTGCTGGTCTCGCCGTAAGGCAACCAGGCGAAAACGGAAGTGACCCGATGAATCCCGCGCTGCCAGTCTCGCGGTGTGGGACATCTTCATTCAATGATTAGCACACCAACCGCCACCGATCATTGTCTGTGGAGCTCGGTGAGGTCGCCATCTTCGAAATTTCCGCGGTGGTTGAATCACGGCTTCACGGGCCGGTCATCCTCAAATTTGATTGGCCTTTGAGTTCCAAAGCCTGCGCCAGATTGCTTTGCGCATTGGCGTAATCCGGCTTTAGGCGGATGGCCTCCTGAAATTGGCTGATGGCCTCGTCAAGCTGGCCTTTCCTGCCCAATGCGACGCCGAGGTTGTTGTGGGCGTCGGGGTAATCGGGTTTGATGCGGATAGCTTCCTGAAACCGACCGATCGCTTCATCGGTTCTGCCTTGCTTGAGAAAGATGTTGCCGAGACTGTTGTGGGCATTGGGGTAATCCGGCTTGAGACGGATGGCTTTCAGCAACTGGCTGACCGCCTCGTCATACCGGCCTTGATCGCCGAGGGCATTGCCGAGGTTGTTGTGGGCTGGGACGTTGTCGGGTTTGAGGCGAATGGCCTCCTGAAATTGACTGATCGCCTCCTCGGTTCGGCCTTTCTTGACGAGCGCGTTGCCGAAATTGTAGTGGACGTTGGCATCATCCGGTTTGAGGCGGAGGGCTTCCTGGAATTGGCTGATCGCCTCGTCAGTCCGGCCTTGCTCGCTGAGCGCGTTACCAAGATTATAATGGGCGTCGGCATAATCCGGTTTAAGGAGTATAACCTCCTGAAATTGGCGGATCGCATTTTCGGTCTGACCTTTTTCATTGAGGGCGGCACCGAGGTTGAAATGCGCGATGTGATTATTCTGCGTGACCGCGAGCGCATGGCGGAAAAGCGTTTCGCTGTCCTGCCAGTAACCCAACTGTTGCCGCGTCAACGCCCCGCAGAGGATGATGGCCGCCGCACCCGCCAACGCCAACGAGATGACTTGGTGTCGCCAGCTTCGCGTCAGTTCATACCCGCCCCAGACGGTCAACATCAGCACGCCCACCGACGGAACATACATGTAACGATCCGCCATCGCCTGTTCGCCCACCTGCACCAGACCAATCACCGGCGCCAGCGTCCCGACAAACCACAGCCACCCCACCAGCCAAGACGGATGGCGCCGCCGCTTCACCAACACCAGCGCCGAAATGCCCGCCAACAAAACTCCCGCCAGCAGCACCTCCGCCAGCGGCCAATCACCGGGATGCGGATAGAAAACCGCCAGGTCCGCGGGCCAGAACGTCTTTCCCAGATAGCGGCCATAGGCAATCAACGCATTGCCCAGGCGCGCTCCCGGCGGAAAATGGTCCACCGACATCACCGCGCCTTCCTGTTTTTGCACCAGATAGGTCACCATGCTTGCCGCCGCCGCCAGGACGAAGAACGGAATCTTTTCGGTCAACAGTTGAAAGTTGAAGGTGGAAGGTTGAAGGTTCGGAGCCGGTGGGCCGGCCACTTTCAACTGGCCACCGGCAAAACGTTTGAGCGGCCAGTAATCCAGCAGCAACATCACGAACGGCCAGGTGACCAGCATCGGCTTGCTCATCAACCCGCAGGCGAAGAACAGTAAGGCAAACCAGTAGGAGAATGAATGGAGATTGACCCCCGGCCTCCGACCTCCGACTTCTGGCCTCTGACTTCCGGTTTCCGCCCCCCGCGCATAGCGCGCGTAGCAGAGCAATGACAGGAAACCGAAGCCGGCGCTCAACACGTCCTTGCGTTCCGCGACCCAGGCCACCGATTCCACCCGCAACGGATGCCACCCGAACAGCGCGGCCACCAGCAGGCTCCGCCAGACCGCGCCGGTCAGGGTGCGCA
>Ga0302319_10005188_pt1 | contig 26304 bp, 29 predicted proteins | sample Bog_T0_2_FD_203319 | JGI IMG/M metagenome (GOLD analysis project Ga0302319, IMG submission 203319) | Peat permafrost microbial communities from Stordalen Mire near Abisko, Sweden - Bog_T0_2 | ecosystem: Environmental > Terrestrial > Soil > Wetlands > Peat | place: Sweden: Abisko, Stordalen Mire... | reverse complement strand
CTGCTGGCGCTCTTCCTCATTTTCTTCTCCAGCATGCAGGTCACGCTGACGTTTCATAGCGAGACCCTCGCGAAAGCCATGATGCAGCATTTCCAATTTCTCCGCCGTTTCTGGTGGCAGATCTCATGGTTTCTCCTCGTTGCCGCCGTGCATCTCTTCGGCCTTGCCTTGCTCAATCGCACGCTCCTCCTCGGTTTCGGGGGCGACTCCACCTCTGCCGGGGTCATCTGGAGCTTCATCTATCCACTCCTCTCAGCCTTCCTTGCCGCATGGCTTCTCTCCGCATGGGTCTCCATCTACAAGCGCTGTGAAACCGGCCGGGTGCAAACGCCGGACTGGATTCCGTTCTAATCCATTTTGCATTTGATGGTATCGCGCCTCTGGCGATGTAGCAGGCTGCGTTGCCCTATTGCACGGTAGAGCCGCGGGCTCACTCCTGCGGGCACCCCCGACGGGGCGCAATTAGGGGCGTTATAATGGCATGACGGTCCGAAGAGAATTTTTGGACAGGATTTGCAGGATGGGGGAATGATGGGGATGAACCCTCGACCACAAGGGAGGCCAGCGATTTTTTCCTCGTACCGGATTGCAGGTTGTACCGCCGTCAATCCTCGCTCTAAAATCGGCAATCGACAATCCGCCATCACCCCCATTGCTGCGTGCGGACGCACTGTTTCATCACCGGTCGCCGCCGGCGGAATTACTTGGCGTTTCGCTGGCGATCGAGCCCGGCCGCTTCACGCTGCTCTCGGGCGAGGCCAACTCCGGCGCCGGGTTGCTGCTCCGCCTCCTGGGCCTGCTCGAGCGGCCCGATGCGGGCGAGGTCTGGTTCGATTCGAAGCCTACCACCTGCATGGAGGACGCCGCCCGTGTGAGCCTGCGCAATCATCTCTTGGGCTTCCTCTTCGCGGAGCCTTTTCTGCTCGACTCATTCACCGTCGCCGAGAACGTGGCGATGCCGCTTTTCAAGATATCCGGCTACGAAATCGAGCAGGCGCGTGCCCGTACCTCCGAGGTGCTCGAGTTCGTGGGCATTGGCGCCGAGGCCGATTCCCCCCTTGAGGACCTTTCCCTGCTCGATCACCACAGGGTTTCCCTCGCCCGCGCGCTTGCCGTCGGGCCGCGCGTCATCATTGCGGAGGATGCCGGCAGTCATCTTCTTCCGCGCGATCTTGTCGAGTTCGCCGCCCTCCTCCGCACCGTCCCAGCCATGCTTGGCATCGCCGTGATCGCCACCTCGCCCGGCGGCGCGGAGGTTTTCTGCCCCGACCGCGAAATCCGCATCGAAAACGGGATCCTTGCCGCCGATTCCCACCCCATTCCCGCCTGCCCATGACCGAACCGAAGACCGCCGCCGCAATTACCAAGGCCAGCAAGTCGAACCTTGCCCTCGCCTTCGTGGCGCTGCCGCCCGAGCGCCGGCAGGATATCACCACCTTCTATGCCTTTTGCCGGCTCGTGGATGACATTGCCGACGACACAGCCCTTCCCATCGATGAAAAGCGTCGCCGGATTGGCCTTTGGCGAGAGAGCCTCCTCGACACCTTCGCCGGTGAGCCGCCCCTCGCCGCTGCCGTCCGCGAGATCATCCGCAAATACATGATCGAGCCTGCCCTCTTTACCACCGTCCTCGACGGGGTCGAGATGGACCTGAATCCGCGCCGGTACGAGACTTTCGAGGAGCTCGATGGCTACTGCTACCACGTCGCAGGGGCCGTCGGCCTCGTCAGCATCGAGATTTTCGGCTACCGCAACCAGGCCTGCAAGGAATACGCCCTCGCCCTCGGCACCGCCCTGCAATTGACCAACATCCTCCGCGATATCCGCGAGGATTGGGATAACGGCCACCGCATCTATCTCCCGGTCGAGGACCTGGTCCGCTTCCAATACAGCCCGGAGGACATTGACGCCCGCGTGCACGACGACCGCTTCCTGCGCCTGATGAATTTCGAGGCCGACCGCGCCATCGCCTTTTACAACAAGGCCGCCGGCGTGCTGCCCGCCGAGGACAAACGCTCAATGACCCCCGCGCGAATCATGGCGGAGGTGTATGGACGCATCTTGCGAAAGATGCGCTCGGAAGGCTTTCAAGTTTACGAGAAGCGCTATCGCCTGAGCACGCTGCGGAAGGCGGCGATCATCGGCAGGTTGAGTTTGGTTTCGATGCTCGCGGGGGGACGATGAATCCTGGACTCTTATCGAACCGGTCCCGGGTCCACGGGTTCCACTTTCTCCACGACCTCATCCACGATAAACAGTGGCCGGTCCTTGGTCTGGAAATAAATCCGCACCACGTATTCACCCACGATGCTCGTGGCCACGATATTCGCGCCGGCTGCCATGAAGATCAGCGTGATGATCGACGCCCATCCGCGGATCAGCGGGGCATGAAAAAATAGCACCATGAAGACCGTTGCCACCATGTAAATAAAGGAGATCGTCACCGTCGCCAATCCCACCGCGAACGCCACCCGCAATGGCAGCCGTGAAAAGCTGAAAATGCCATCCAGCGCAAAGCGCAACCTCTTAAAGAAATTATACTGGCTCTCTCCGTGCAGCCTCTTCGGCCGGTCGTATGGGACGCCGATCTGCCTGAATCCCACCCAGCTCCGCAGCCCGCGCACAAAGCGGTCCTGCTCCGGCATCGCCTGCAGTAGCTTTGCCACCCGCTTGCTCATCAGGCCGAAGTCTCCGGAATCCAGCGGGATCGGGCGGTCAGCCAGGGCATTGAACAGCTTATAAAAAATGCTGAAACAAAACAGGATCAGCCAGTGCTCCTTCCGGTTCTGCCGGACCGCATACACGACGTCGTAGCCTTCCCGGAATTTTTCCAGGAATGTCACGATCAACTCCGGCGGATCCTGCAGGTCCGCATCCAGGAAGACGAGCGCATCGCCGCGCGCGTAAGCCATCCCCGCGGAGATGGCTCCCTGATGCCCGAAATTCCGCGATAGCTTAACCAGCCGCACCGCAGCGCGTGGACCCGGCGGCAGGCCCTTTACCACCTCCACAGTGGTGTCCGTGCTCCCATCGTCCACGAACACCCCTTCAAATGTATACTCCGGCAGCATTGCCACGAGCTCATTGATCCGCCGCCAGCAGTGCGGAAGGTTCTCTGACTCATTCAGGACCGGGATGACTAGGCTGATCAGCATCGGGGGCGTTGATTAAAGCGGGGGGTCTTCCAATAGCCGAACGCTCTTGCGTTTACAACTGAAAGGGGGACGCGGGCCTTCCGCGTCCCTTGACCATGGGCAGCACAGACCTCCCCGTTGCATGAGGCCGCGAGGATCGTCACTTGGATGCGAGTCCGTCGCGCCAGGCAATCGCTTCGAGTTCGACCCGGACAGCGTCCATCACGGGCACCACGGGCCTGGCCTCGAAAACGAAGGCGGGCAACATCGAGCAGAACTTATGGATCGCCAACGGATCGTCACAATCCAGCATCATATATCCACCCCAGTCCCCCACTCGAATCACGAACAACTCGATCTTGAAATGATCACGGAGCCGTTTCTCCCCCTTTTGCGATCTTTGCGTTCTTTGTGGTCAATCAAAGCTGAGCGCCCCAACGCTCAATGGCACCCGCACCCACCCCCGCACCCATGCGAAGCCCCCGCCTCCGGCATTCCATCTCCAGCCTTCACCACCCGTACCTCCACCCCGATATCCTGAAACTCCAACTGCCTTCTTACATGTCCCAGCAGATGCAGCGTTCGCGGATCCGGCGGGGCGACACAATCAATCCTCAACCCCACCGGCTTCTCCACAAAGTCCGGATATGCCCCCGCCATTTCCCCATCCAGCGCGAACGACAAATACGCGTTCAACTTCTCCTGGAGCTGAAATAACTGCGCATCCGACCCATCCCACGCCGCATCGTGCCGGATCACCAACAGCACGCGCCCGGTGCTCTCCTCGATCCCCAGCGCATCGATCATGTTGGAGTGTTCCAGGCTCATTGCGGGGGCGGCGCGTTGGTCGTTCCCTGCCGGGCCAGCTTCTGGCGCGCCCCGGCGATCTTCACGGCGATCTCCTTGTTCTCCTTGTCGATGTTTGATGCCCGCTGCCAGTACTCCAGGGCATTGGGTGTATCATTCGAGGCCGAGTACGCATCGCCGAGGTGTTCATCCACCACCGCATCCTCCGGCTGGATCAGCCCCGCCGCCTTCTTCAGCAATGTCACCGCCTGGGCGTAATCCCCTTTCTTGAAGTAATACCACCCCAGGCTGTCGATGTACGCCGGGTTCTCCGGGTCGGCCGCCAGCGCCTTCTTGATCAGCTCCGCCCCCTCGTCCAGCTTCAGCCCCCGGTCCACCCACATGAACCCGATGTAATTGTAAGCCTCCGCCCCGTTCTGCGGGTCCAGGTCGATCGATTTCTTCAGCAGTTGCTCCGCCTTGTCCACCTGCCCGGCCTGTTCCGCCGCCGCGCCGTAGGCAAAGTAAAACTCCGCATCCAGCATGTCCGTTTGCCCTTCCGAGGCCTCCTGCGCCGTCTCGTCAAAGACTGTGAGCGCCTCCGGGTACCGCTTCGCTTCGCTCAGCGCCAGGCCCAGTGAGTAGCTCACCTGCGACTCGTTGGGAAATTTCACGCGCGCGTCCGTCAGCATCTGCACCGCGGCATCCGTTTTCTTCTCCTTCATCAACAGCGCCGCCGCCCGCACGTAATTGCGAAAATCCGTCTGGTCCATCAGCATCATCTGCTTGCAGAGGCCTAGCGCCGCCTCGTTGTCGCCCGTCTTCTCGTACAGGTCGCATAGCGCCCCGTAGGATTCGTACCGGAGGGGGTCGTCCTTGATCAATTGCTTGAGCGTCGCGATGGCCTCCGGCGTCTTGCCCACCGCATCGAAGCACACCGCAAGGTTATTGCGGATCGATCCCAGCGTGTCATCCCCGTCCGACGCGTTGGCCGGGCTCAGCTTGATCGCCCGCAGGTAGAGCGGAATCGCATCTTTCTGCTGCCCGCTGCCCGTGTAGAAATCGGCCACGTGCGCCAGCGTCGCCGCGTTGTCGCCATCCAGCGCCAGGGCCCGGGCATAGACGGCATTCACCTTTTTGATTTGCTCGGGCGGCAGGACCGCGGTCCCGAAACTCTTCAGCAGGTTGTCCCCCAGCCCCAGCCAGTATTGCGGGTCGCTGCTGTTTTGCTTCGACGCCAGGTCCAGGAATTCGCTCACCTTGGCGTCCTGGCCCAGCGTTTTGTAGATCTGGCAGACCGCCAGGTAGGAGGCCAGGTTCGCCGGGTCCAGGTCCAGCGCCTGCTGCGCGTACTTCAGCCCCACGTCGGGCTTGTCCAAAAAATTCGCATAGAGTTGCGAAAGGTACAGGTAGGCAAGCGGCGCGTTTGGCGAGGCCTTGATCGAATCTTTCAGCACCTGGATGCCTCCAGAGGCATCCCCGCGGCGTGCCATCTCGAAGGCCACCTTCACGGCCAGTTCCGTGTAACCGGGATCGAGCGAAAGCGCCTTCTTGTAGCTCGCGAGCGCCGTATCGGAATCCGCATTATCCTCGGCCAGAATGGCTTGCCCGAACGAGGAGAGGGCGTCTGCCTTCGTGGCTGCGTCCCCGTGCAATTGCAGGTCCGGCGCGGCCTTTTCATCGGCGCCCGGCAGCACATCGGCCTCGGCGGCCTGGCCGCCGCGATCCTCGTCGGCATGTGCCGGCAATGGCGCGCAGAGTGCGAGCCAGAGGGATGCGGATAAGCCGAGGGTGGCGGAGACCCTGAGTAGTGACGCGGAGACCCTGAGAGACGCGGAGACGGTAGGGCAGGCAGGCGCAAGGCACCGCGGCTTGCCTTCAGTAAGCCAGCCCCGCGACAGGTTCATTGCCCAAATCTACCGCCTAGCTCTTGTAGCGCAAACGCTTCTTGTGGCGGTTGAGTTTCATCCGCTTCTTGCGCTTATGCTTGGCGATTTTCGCTTTGCGTCGTTTCTTCAGGGAACCCATCGGGATTGGTTTATCATTCTCGCGTTTCGGTTGTGATGACGCGAGCCGTTGAGAGAAGCATCGCGCCGGTGAGGAAGCAAATGGAAAGTTCGGTTTTAACCCGAATTCCATTATTGGAGGTCGGGTTCAATAGACGACCTTGTTCAGGGGGTACTCGATAATGCCCTCGGCACCCAGGGCCTTGAGCTGGGGGATAATCTCGCGGACCACCTTCTCGTCGATGATGGTTTCCACCGCAACCCAGCCCGGGTGGGCCAGGTGGGCAATCGTCGGGTTCCGCAGCGCCGGCAGGGTCCGTAGCAGCGCCTCCAACTGGGCTTCCTCGATATTCATCTTCAGCCCCACCTTGTCCCGCGCATTCAGCGCCCCTTGCAGCAAAAGCACCAGCCGTTCGATCTTTTCCCGCTTCCACGGGTCGGCCCACGCGCCTTTGTTGGCGATGAGTTGCGGGGAGGAACTCATGATCGTCGCCAGGATCCGCAGCTTGTTCGCCCGCAGCGAGGAGCCGGTCTCCGTCACATCCACGATGGCATCCACGAGGTCCGGCACCTTCACTTCCGTCGCCCCCCAGGAAAATTCGATCTCTGCCTTGACCCCGTGCTGATCGAGGAACCGCCGGGTCAGCCCCACCGCCTCTGTCGCAATCCGCTTTCCCTCCAGGTCCTTCACGGTCGTAATCGCCGAGTCCTCCGCCACTGCCACCACCCAGCGGGTCGGGTTAGCGCTGGCCTTCGAGAACGTCAGCTCGCAGATGGTTTCCACGTCCGAGCCATTCTCCACGATCCAGTCGTGCCCCGTCAGCCCGCAATCGAGGAAACCCTGCTCCACGTACCGCGAAATCTCCTGTGCCCGCAGCAGCCGAAGCTCCAGCTCCGGATCATCGACCGAGGGCTTGTACGATCGGCTGGAGATATGCACGGCGAACCCCGCTTTTTCAAAAAGCGCGAACGTGGCCTCCTTCAAACTGCCGGAAGGAAGACCGATGCGTAATATGGAAGTGCCGGTGGACATCGGGGAGCGCCGGGATGCGGCGGGGGAGCGTTTCTAAGGTGGCAATGCCCGGGTGGCGAGGGAAAATTTAGAGTCCGCTCAACCGGTCCCCGTCGAATAGCCAGACAGATGGCGACTTTTCGCATTGGAATCTCCGGCTGGACCTATCCCCCGTGGCGCAACGTCTTCTACCCGGGGAAATGGCCTCAAAAGCGCGAATTGGAATACGCCTCACGCAAGGTCAACTCCATCGAGATCAACGGCACATTCTATTCCCTCCAGCGCCCCGACAGCTTCAAGGCGTGGGAGGAAACGACCCCGGATGATTTCGTCTTCTCGGTAAAAGGCGGCCGCTTCATCACCCACATCCGCCGCCTCAACGACGTCGCCGCTCCCCTGGCGAACTTCTTCGCCTCCGGCGTCCTCGCCTTGCGGCGAAAACTCGGCCCGATCCTCTGGCAACTTCCCCCAAACTTTCGCTACGACGCCGCCCGCATCGAAACCTTCCTCAAGCTACTCCCGCGTGACGCCGAGGCCGCCGCCGCCCTCGCCCGCAAGCACGACCGCCGCCTCTCCGGCCGGTCTTGGATGCGGATCCAGGAAAATCACCCGCTCCGCCACGCCATGGAAGTCCGCCACGATTCCTTCGAGAACGAGGAATTCATCGCCCTCCTCCGCGAGCACCACGTCGCCCTCGTCATTGCCGATACCGCCGGCAAATGGCCTTTCATGGAAGACATCACCAGCGACTTCGTTTATATCCGTCTCCACGGCGAAGAGGAACTCTATGCCAGCGGCTACACCGACGACGCATTGAAAACCTGGGCCGCCAAGATCCGCTCCTGGTCCCGTGGCTCGACGCCCAAGGGCGCCAGGCTCACTGCTCCCCGTCCCAAGGCAAAAAAAGCCGGCCACGACATCTTCGTGTACTTTGACAACGACGTAAAAGTCCACGCCCCCTTCGACGCCATGAAGCTCGCCGAAATGCTGAAGTAAATTTCCCAAACTTCCTCCTCCACCTCGACCCGCCCCCTTGCTTCAATCAGACATGCGCACTGGCAAATGCCAAAACTTCACCGGTTGCCCCCTCGCCACCGGCGGCGAGCTCATCACTCTGGCCGATGATGCCCCCTTCTTCTGCCCCGAGTGCGACCACCCGCTCATCCGGGCCGCCGGCCCCGCCGGACGCAAGCCCATTGTCATCCCCGTCATGATCCTCGGTGGTATCTGCACCCTGGTCCTCACAGGAGCCGGCGCGGTCTACTTCCAGGTCCTCCATCTGCGCCAGCAACAGCCCTCCGGCCAGATCGGCACCTCCTTCGAGCAGGCCGAGATCGCCGGCGAGCACGGCGAATTCCTCCCCTCCCGCCACATGCCCCCCGTCTCTCCCACCCCCGCGGCCTCCCCTTAATCCCCCGCCCCCGGGCCCGCGGCAAAATGAGGAATTTTTCCAGCATCTGGCTGCTTGCGACGCTTCCTACACTAGTCGCATGCCACGCCCCACCCCCCACCCAAAATCCCCCCTCCCCGCAACCCATCGTCCGCGCCTACACCCAATTTGCCCCCGGCGACACCGTGGACCTCGTCCGTATCCAGCTCGGCCTCGACAAGTATGAGGTCCGCTACCGCAGCGGCCTACCCGCCGACCTCATGGGCATGGTCTATTTCATGGACGACGGCAACCTCCACGTCGATGCCAGGAAAGAGGGCGAAACCTGGGTCCTCGTCTCCGTTCCCCTCCTCGATCCCTCCCCCCTCCCCGCCGCCGACCGGGTCGCCGACTGGGATCGCGGCGCCGATGCCCAGGATCGCCCCGGCAAAAGCCAGCAATGATCTACACCTTTGAACCTGAACCTCCGCCTGACCGTGAACCCGCCCGTTAAGTTAATCCTGCTGCTCTGCCTCTTCCTCGCAGGCTGCGCCGCCCCCCCTCCGTACGTATATCAATACATCCCCGGCCGCACTGCCGTCCTGCGCGACGGCATTGCCATCGCCCCTCCCTCCGCGCCTCCGGACGTCCAGATCGCCGTGGCGGCAGGCAATCGCATCGCCGGACTGCCCTACGTTTACGGCGCGGGCCACACCTCCGCGGAATTCGATTCCGCCTATGATTGCTCTGGTGCGGCCTCCTTCGTCCTGCGGGCCGCAGGTCTCCTCGATTCGCCGATGCCCTCCTTGGCCTTTCGCCACTACGGTGCCGACGGTCCCGGCAATTGGATCACCATCTACGCCCGCCGCGACCACGTATTCATGGTCATCGCCGGATTGCGCTTCGATACAGGCTGGACTGGCAGCGTCTCCCGGGGCCCGCGCTGGACCACCCGTTCGCGACCCACCGATGGCGCCGTCGAGCGGCATCCCTACGATCTTTGAGGATCCTTCCCCAGTAGCCCCACCGCGCTGGCAAAGAACAAAAACACCACTACCGATCCCACCCACTCCCAGAACGCAAGGTGCCAGAACACCGTGCCGCGCAGGAACCCCGCCGGTCCCTCCCCCAGCGCGTGCACCCGGGCGAGCGCCAACACCAAGCCGCTCCCTAGCGCCCCGATGATTGGCGGCAGCGTAATCACGATCCACATCCACTTCAGGTACCCGCGCCTCTCTCCCACGAGGCCCGGGCTTCGGCATGCGCAGAGCATTGCCACGCCGAGCCCCGCCGCGGAAGTTCGCGCGAGTACCTCGTGGGCATGCCGCATCCCCATCACCATATGCGTATGCTGCGGGGTCACTACCGCTGAAAGGGTCAGACACCCGATCCCGACCAGGAACGCCGGGCGGCGCACCCTGCGGGCCACCTTGCTTTGCCCGTCGCCCAGCTCCCGCTCGATCCACACGCCCAAGGGCAGCGTGCAGACCCCCGCTATCGCCACGCCTATGGAGGCCAGCCAGTACCCATGCGGATTGTCCCGTGGCGATAGCAGATTCGAGATCACGTTCCTGCGCCAATCGTACGGATGCGGAAAATGGAGCGACGCGAGCCAGAGACTCCCGAAGTATGACGCGAACAGCAACGCCAGCATTGCCACTCTGTTCCGCAGAGTCCCGGTGCATGAAGAAAAACGCCGCATCGCTTGCCGCCGCGCACTGCGGCAGGCCGCCAGCTTCGCGATTTGAATCCGCCGCGCAAGCGGTTTCAGTACTGGATTTTCAGTTGATTTCGGTCCACATAATCCGCCATGCGCGCCCTCCTAGCACTCGCAATTCCCCTCATTGCCACCACCGACCTTCTTGCCCAGACCGCGGGGGGGATTGATGCGAAGGCGATGTTGCAGAGCCTTCAGGACATTCAGCAGAAGGCGACATTATCCGCAAAATCCCAGCTCACGCAGACCATCAGCGACTTCAGTGCGGCGGCGGGGGATGACGCTTCGGCGCTCAATTTTTACATGCAAGCGGTGCAGGTCACGCGCTTTGCGGGCCAGGAGCGGGAGCAGACGGCGTTTCAAGACTGGAAGAAGAGGGAGATGGACCGGCTGGACCCGATGGCGATCCGCCTGGCGCTGCGCTATACTACCATTTCGCTCCAGCGGTCCGCAGGCGCTACGGACGCGCAGATATTCCCCGTGGTCCTTGCGTATGTGCAGGAAGCGCAAGCCGATCTGGCTCAGGTTCAGGCGCGCGAGATCGCGCCCGCCCCGGCCGGTGGCGGGGGAAGGATAGGGCGGCAAGGATTCGGAGGCAACGTCGGGGGGGGTGAAGGTGGTGCCGACCGGCAGATCATGGAAAAGGCGGTCAACGAGAACATTTTTTCCCGCTGGTACAACATCCAGGACAAATTGAGCAACCTGGACAAGTGGACCTACGTCCCGGCTGATATCGACGGCATCTACCAGACCTTCCTGCTGCCAATCATGCGGAAGAATCGGGATCCCCGCGTTCTCCAGTATTGGGATGACAAACTGGCGACCGAGAAGAACGCAGCGGCTTCCGCGACGGCAGAGTTCACTACCGACCGCTATAACGGGACGCGGCGCCCCTCGCTGCTCTGGGGCCGGGCGGAGGACGAAGTGGTGATCGGAATGCGGGACCAGGGGCTCACGGACATGTTCAATCTCGTCAAGGCCTTCCCCGACCATCCTGACGCCACCAAGTGGGTTCAGGAGCTAAAGGGTCTGCTGACGGCGGCTCCCGCGGTGGCGGCAAGCGGGACCACCGCCACGGCACCGCAGTAGTTCGATCGGTTCGCGTTTGGGCCGGATGCCCAGTCAGGCACGGGTGGCTCATTGCTCCCGTGGCCTTCATCGTATTTGGCGTGTGGAATGGACGCCTCGATTCGGCTTAAATCGCGACATATGTGTATCGATTCGATACACATTTTAGCCCTGCTTTCCCGGGTCTACAGAGTAAAACCGCCTCGGCATACCCGGTGCTAAACAGAAAGCCGCGTGATGAAACTCATCCGTCGAAACCAAAACCCACTATCATTATGAATGCCATCCTCGAACATCCGACCACCGAACCCAGGCAGACCATCTCGCCACTCGATCTGACTGACGAAGAGCTCATGGCCATGCTCCAACGACGCGAGCCGATCGCCCTCGAGTACCTATACGACCGGCATGCCGCCATCGTGAAGTCACTCGGCATGAAAGTCGTGCACAACGAAGCTGAGGCCGAAGACCTTCTCCAGGAAATCTTCATGGAAATTTGGAACCGCGCCGCCGGGTACGACCCCGCCAAGGGGAAGCCGCTGGGCTGGATCGTCACCCTGGCGCGGCGCCGCGCCATTGACCGGCTCCGCAAGTGCCAGAGCCATTGCCGGGCCGAGGACCGGCTGCGCGACGAAGTGGAGCAGCAGCCCGACGCCTGGACGACGGACCCCGAGGAGGATTTCGTCATGGCAGACATCCGCGAGACGCTGCGCAAACTGCTCAAGACCCTTCCCGAAGCCCAGCAGCAGGCCATCGAGCTCGCTTATTACCAAGGCATGAGCCAGAGGGAAATCGCGGCACACACCGGCATCCCGCTCGGCACAGTGAAGACCCGCCTCGAGCTTGGTCTCAAGAAACTTACGGTCGCCCTTAAGGACTTCGCCGGCGAATTTTAAGGCACCCCGCACCGCCGAGAAAGGCGCGACCCCATTCCGGGTCGCGCCTTTTTCATGTCTGCCGGCCACTGAATACGGCGAGGCCCGAGGCGAGAAACCGAAAAAATTTGCACTCGATAGTTAGGGGACGATCAAAGGTGAGCACTAATCTGGAGAATTTGTTGACAAATGATAATTAATGTGAAATGATGAACTTAATGCCAGCAGCCCATCTCCCAATCTCTTCCATCACTCTCCGAACCTTCCCCAAACCACTTCCTCTACCTAAATGCCGCACGAGGCATAACTGTCAGGGGTAAGCATACATTGTCAGGGATCAGCACACCAATTTTTTACAAATACATCACTCCCATGTCCCTTACCGCGCGTTCACGCCGGATTGGATAGTCCCACGCCTGAAATCCCGCCGCGTCGATTCCATTGGCGCGAAGGGCTTCCCGCCAGTACATGGCTGTAGTGCAAAAGAAACTTTTTACCGAGCTTGGCCTTTCCCCCGAGCTGCTAAAGGCCATCGATAAGATCGGTTTTGAGGAAGCCTCGCCCATTCAATCCGCCGCCATCCCCCCCCTTATGGCCGGCTCCGACGTGGTGGGCCAATCCCAAACCGGCTCCGGCAAGACGGCAGCGTTCGCCATCCCCGCCATCGAGCGCGTTGATCCCTCCATCTCGGCCACCCAGGTGATCATGCTTTGCCCCACGCGGGAGCTGGCGATGCAGGTGGCCGAGGAGGTATCGAAGCTGGCGTTCTTCAAACGCGGCGTGCGGGAACTGCCGATCTACGGCGGCCAGTCGTATCAACGGCAGTTCCGCGGGCTGCAGCAGGGCGCCCACATTGTCATCGGGACCCCCGGGCGGGTCATGGATCACCTCGACCGCGGCACGCTCAAGCTGGACGCCGTCAAGATGGTCATTTTGGACGAAGCCGACCGGATGCTGGACATGGGCTTCCTGGACGACATCAAAAAAATCCTCAGCCATGCGCCCGCAACCAGGCAGACCATCCTCTTCTCGGCCACGATTCCGCGACCCATCCAGGAGCTTATCAAGACATTCACGCGTGACCCGGTGAATGTCCGCATCGAGTCCCAGGCGCTTACCGTCCCGAACATCGAGCAGACCTATTACGAGGTGGACCGCCGGTCGAAACTCGAGGTTCTCTGCCGGCTCATCGATATCCAGGACGTGAAATTCGGGCTGATCTTTTGCTCGACCAAGATGATGGTCGACGAGCTGACCGAGCACCTCGTGGCACGCGGTTACGGCGCGGATAAACTCCATGGGGACATGACCCAGGCATTGCGCGAGCGGGTGATGGCAAAATTCCGCCGGCGCGCCATTGAGTTCCTCGTGGCAACGGACGTTGCCGCGCGGGGCTTGGACGTGGACGACATCGAGGTCGTTTTCAATTACGACCTTCCGCACGATGGCGAGGATTATGTCCATCGCATCGGGCGCACCGGGCGCGCGGGCCGGGCCGGCCGGGCCATCACTTTCGTCGCAGGCCGCGAGATATATAAGCTGCAAAACATCATCCGGTTCACCAAGGGACGCATCCGCCGGGAGCGGGTGCCGAGTGAGGATGAGGTCGAACAAAAACGGGCGAGCGCGTTCCTGGACTCGCTTGCGGAGATCCTGCGGGCCGGGGAGTACCAGCGGCACGATGCGTTGATCGGACAGTTGCTGGACGACGGGCATACGCCCACGGACATCGCCTCGGCGCTGATCCACCTCCTCGGCGCGGATAAGCCGCGTTCCCAGGAGCGGGTCGAGACTGCGCCCGCGCCGGACCTTAGCAACCGGCCCGCCTATGAGCCACGCCGGCATGACCGGGAAGAACGCCACTCGGATGGGCCGCGCGGCGAACGGGCGCCTCGCAAGGGCCGCGCGCCTCGGGACGCTGGCGCCGAACCAGCGGTGCGCGAGGATCGCTTTGGGCGCGAAGTCAGCGCGATTGCAGAGGAACCGGGCATGCTGCGCCTTGCCCTGAACGTCGGTCGCGAGCATCGGGTAGGGCCCGCGGATATCGTGGGGGTCATGGTCAATCTGGGCAAGATGCCGAAGGCTGCGGTCGGGGCCATCCATCTGTTTCCACGTGAGAGTTTTGTGGACGTGGCGGATGATCACGCCAACCGGGTCATGAAGAAGTTGAACGGGATACGCTTCAAAGGGTATGAACTGGCGATAGGGCGGGCGTCGTAGAGCGTTCGGACGGGTCGGATTTAAACCACAGGTCGATGATCGACGCCATTCTGCAGATTTTCACAGATTCGATGTATTGACTGTTTCGATGACCCGCGTTGATCTCCGCGCCCAACTTGACGCGCTCGACTTGTCCCAGCGGATGGAAGAAGTTTCCGCACGGGAGCGAATGGTTGCACTGCTGGATGGGGCGGCGGATTGCTTCGAGCGGACGGCGTTTCCCGCCCACTTCACAGGGAGTGCGTTGGTGGTGAATGCGGATGGGTCGCGGGCTCTGCTGCATCATCATCGGAAGCTCGATCGGTGGCTGCAATTCGGTGGGCATTGCGATGGGGATGAGGATATCCTCCGGGTTGCCCGCCGGGAGGCGCTGGAGGAGTCGGGGATTGCGGACCTTGTTGTGGCCTCGGCGCGTCCCTTTGACCTCGATATTCATGAAATCCCGGCGCGGGGGGGCGAGCCGGTCCATTTCCATTACGACGTGCGATATATGCTGATTGCACCTGAGTCGGCGGCTCCGGTGATTAGCGAAGAGAGCCGCGACCTTCAGTGGTTCACTGCTGGGGAACTGTCGGAACTCCCCATCGATGAAAGCCTGCGGCGGATGATTCGGAAATGGCAATCCATCGTGGCGCGGCGGGCGCACTGATGCTCTAGTGGACGGGTCCCTTCCATGGGCCTTATTGGGGCTGCGGGGGACTAAGTACACCATCTTCACGACACGTCCCTCCCTATGGAAACACCAGTCATCCAGACCGAAGTTCAGGTTATGTTTTTTGACACGGACTGCGCCGCGGTGGTCCATAACATCGCGTACTTGCGATTCATCGAGATCGCCCGGACGCTGCTTGCGGAGAAGGTTGGGATGGGGCTGCGCGCGATGGCGGATACGCAGCAGTATCCTGTCGTGGTGCGCACGGAGATTGATTACCGGAAGCCGGCGCGGTTGGGGGACTTCCTGGTCATTCATGGGCGCATTGAGTCTGTCGAGCGGATGCGGTTCTGGTGCGCGTTCGAGATCCGCCGGCGCGGTGATGACGCGCTGATTGTGCAATCCCGGCAAATGCTGGCGCTAATCCAGATGCCCGCAGGGCGGCCGATGCGGTTGCCCTCGGACTGGGCGGAGCGGTTTGCGCATTTAAGGAAGTAGCGGCGTTCCTTGCTCTTCTCTGCATTCAAATCCCGCACTGATATGGCGGGGCAGGGAACTAACGCAGAGACGCAGAGGCGCGCAGAAGAGAAACCCGGGGAACAGGACACCACCAAATAAGCTGGTTAATTGGTCCGAACAATTCAAGCTGTGCTCTCCGGAGGATAGCAAATGAGTGACAACAGCGAAGACTTGCAGAGAGAAGTGGCTGCGCTACGGGCCGAGGTGGCCGGGCTTCGAAAAACCATTCACAACGTTGCCATTGCGATTGGTGTGATTTTGCTGGTCGGCCTCGTGCCAGGTCTTGGCGCGCTTGCCATTGGGCTTGCCTTTATCGTCGTCGCGTTTGTTTTGTTCTTTGGCACTATTGGCGCGGCGCTCGGCACATGGACGGGCCGTGCAACCCGCGGTGAGCGCAGACACGCTACTCCCGCCCCACCGCTCCGATAAGCCGGAGGAACTGCTCCGCGGTCAGTTTCAGTACGTCGGTCCCTTGTGGCTGGAATGTTGCGTCGGGCAGGCCGGCGGGGAAATCCAATTTGTCGATGGCGGCGGTTCCGGTCCAATCCGGTCCCATCAGGGCGATCTGGACGATTCCATAATCCGGTCCCACCCATAGTTTCGCCGTCCAGCCCTCGGCGTGCATCGACTTCTCCATCTGCGGCATCAGTTCAACGTCCATCACCATGCATTGCTTACCTGCCACCGTCTCATCGCCGGCGTCCGTTGCCTGGAAGAGGACGGGCAGAAACACCATCTCCTTCTGCGTCACGGGGACGGCCAGCGGGCCAAGGATGGCGGCTTCCTCATTCTTGTGCTTCTTTTTCTTTTTGCCCGGCGAAGCGGAGGCGAGGGCCTGGCGGAGCAGCGGTTCCACGTTGGAACCCGGAGTAGCCCAGAGGGCATCCCCATCCCGGCATACCGTCAGCTTCTGCCCGGCGATTGGGGCCTGCACCAGGATCGCGTCCGGGGTCTGTATGGCCACATGGATCGCCTGCCCCTGAAGTTGCGGCGGCAACTTGCTCGCCGTGAGCAGGTGGGCATCCAGGACCAGCGCATGGACTCCGGGCTGCCCGCTATCGTCCACCGCGAACACGTTGGCGATTGGTCCAAGCGCCTTTCCCAGTACGTCATACACGTTCTCCCGGGCGGCCAGGCGACCGGGTATGCACAGCCATGCCAGCGCCAGGAGCGCGGCGGCAGGCTTTGCGATTGTCGTCTTCAGTGGGTTACAAGTTGCGATTCGGCTGCTCACCCCTGATAACTAGTCCCAATTCGCCAGTATGGCATTTTCCTTTTTCCCAGCGCCCATCCTCGCCGCCGGGCTGATCTTCGCCCTCAACCACGCCACCATTCCGGCGAAATGCGTCCTCGTCACCCTGTTCTTCGGCTCAATCTTCTCGTGGTCCGTCATGTGGACCAAACTGCGCGTAGTCCGGCTCGCGAAGCGCCAGGCGGGCCACTTTCGCGATCACTTCCGCGCGGATCGCCAGCCGCTGAGGCTTTATTCGCTGGGAGCCCGCTTCGACGGGACGCCGCTCTATGACGTTTACCTCGCTGGATGCGAGGAATTGACATTCCACCTCCTCGGCTCGCCGGAAGTCGATGAGACTTTCCGCGCCCGCCTCGATGACGCGCCCCGCATTTCACCGGCCCAGATGCGTGCGGTGGAGTCTGCGATGGAGCGGGCTGTAGGCGAAAGCTCGTTGCGGCTGGAATCGCAGATGATCCTCCTGGCGACGGCGGTGAGCGGGGCGCCCTTCCTTGGGCTGCTTGGGACGGTGTGGGGTGTCATGGATACCTTTGGCGATGTAGCAACCGCCGGCTCGGCAAACCTGACGGCGATGGCGCCCGGAGTCTCGGCCGCCCTGATTACCACGGTCACGGGACTGCTGGTGGCCATTCCCGCGATGTTTGGGTATAATTTCCTGGTCACCAGCATCCGCGCCATGACGGTCGATATGGATAATTTCGCGGGTGAACTCTCGAGCGAATTTGCCCACCGGTACGTGGACCACGGGACCCGGGTGACGAGACGATGACCGGTTAACGCCATGCGCCGCTACTCTCAAAAACATGGATTCCAGACTCTCTCGGAGATCAACGTGACGCCGTTGCTCGACCTGGCGTTCGTGCTGCTGATCATCTTCATCATCACGACGCCGCTGATGGACAAGAGCACAGGGATCGTTCTGCCGTCGAGCAAAGCCGCCGCCGATGCGGTGAACCCGGCCCAGGTGCAGACGGTATCCCTCTCGAAGGATGATACGGTTGCATTGAATAGCGAGCCGGTCACGCTCGACCAACTGGCATCCATGCTTTCCGCAAAAGCCGCCTCGCAACCAGAAATTGCCGTCGTGGTCCGGGCCCATCGCGATCTGCCGGTGCAGAAACTGGTGGATGTGCTGGACGCGATCCGCCGCGCCGGAGTTACAAAAGTGGGTGTCGTCACGAACCCGCCCAGCGAATGAACCCGGGCGAGGAGGACCGCGGCCACTTTCGGCGGAACGTGCTCATCATCGCCGCGCTGCACCTTCTGGGCATAGGCGGGCTCTGGTATTACTCCGCCTGGGTAAACCGGGCGAGTTCCGCCGAGAATGTCGCATGGCTAGACGGCGGTGGCGACCCGGCCGGCGCGCAGGATCAGGCCAGCCCGGCCCCGGCGGACACGCCGGATGAGGAGGAGACGCCGGCGCCCACCCCGACGGCGACTCCAGAACAGGAGGCAATGCCGACGCCGGCTCCGGAGGAGAGCGCCCCGCCCAGCGAGATCGTAGTCCCATCGCCATCCCCCATCCTGGCCGCCATCCCTACGCCCACACCAACGCCCAGCCCGACTCCCACCCCGGAGCCCACAGAGACGCCGACCCCTACTCCCAAGCCCACCCCGAGGGCGACGCCGCGGCCGAGACCGAAGGTTTCTCCCAGCCCAAAGCACAGAACCAAACCGAAATCTTCCGCCTCCCCCAGGAAACATTCCTCGCCGCATAGGAGTCCCACGCCTAATGACCAGGATAATGGCGACGATGACACGGCGCGGGCGGTGAAGGCGGCGTTCAAGAAAGCCGCGGGCCACACAGCGCAGGACGGAACCGATGGGGAATCCGGCACCGCGCCCGGCAGCGGCGGCGGGCACAGGGGCGGCGCGGGACATGCGGGAGGAGGTGCGACGGCGGGAGACTTCGGGTGGTATCACGCGATGCTGCATGACCGGTTTTACAGTCGCTGGGAGCAGCCGACGTCGATTGTCACCGTGACCTCGAGCTTCTCCGCCATCGTCAAGATCCGGATCGAGAAAGATGGAACGATTTCTGACGTGTCCCTTGCGCAATCCTCCGGTAATGACGTGATGGACCAGTCCGTTATGGATGCCGCCCACCAGGTGACCCAGGTCGATCCCCTCCCGGATGGGCTGGGCAATGGCGGCGCCTACGAAGTAAAAATCAATTTCGAACTCAGCCAGCAATCCCAATGATCAAACTCCAATCCGCACGAATCCTCCCTTTCTGTCTGCTCGCGCTCGCCTTTTGCGGGCTGGTGCGAGCTCAGGACACGCCGACGATCACCGTCAGCAAGAGCGACATGATCGCCATTGCCGTCCAGTCCATCTCCGGGCCGGATGGAGCGGTCATCACGCACACCCTTCAGTCGGATCTCGCAGCGTCCGGATACTTCAACATCGCTAGTCCGGGGAGCGCTTCGCTCATTGCAGGGGGATCGTCGAGCGGGTCCGACCTGGAGGGCAAGGTTGCCGATCACAGTGGACGTGCGGCCGTCGCTGGCACCTATGGCGGCGATGCGCGGGCCAGGGCCCATGAGTTCGCAAACGACATCGTGCAGACTTTGACCGGGAATAAAGGCATCGCAGGCAGCCGAATCGCTTTCTGCGCCACCCGGAGCGGGAGCAAGGAAATCTACACCGCGGACTGCGATGGTTCGGCCATCCAGCAGCTTACCCACGACAATTCCATCTCGGTGAGCCCGGCGCTTTCTTCCGATGGCCGTTTGCTTGCCTATACGGGCTACAAGGCCGGTTATGCGGATATTTACCTGGTCAATCTTGGGACGGGCTCGCGCGACCGGATCATCAAGTATCCGGGTACGAATTCCGGGGCCGCGTTTTCGCCGAATGGCGACCGGATCGCCTGCACGTTGAGCAAGGATGGGAATGTGGAGCTGTACGTCTGCGGACTCAATGGAGGAGCTCACCGGATCACCCACACACCGGGGATCGAATCCTCCCCGTCCTGGTCTCCCAATGGCGACGAGATCATTTACTCGTACGATGACCACACCGGGCCCCAGCTTTACCGCATCTCCGCCTCGGGCGGCTCCGGCCAGAGGGTCTCGACCGGTTACGGCTATTGCACGGAGCCGAGCTGGTCCCCGGACGGGGCAAAGGTGGCGTTCAATGTGCGGCAGGGGGGCTCGTTCGCCGTGGCCATCCTGGATTTGCGTGGCGGAGGAACTCGGGTCGTTGCCCAAGGGGAACGGCCGGTGTGGGGGCCGGATTCGCGGCATATCATCTTCTCGGATGACGGGGATTTGTATTTAATGGATGTCCAAAGCGGGCGGAAAAAGGCAATCGTCAGCGGGCTTGGGCGGGCCTCAGAGCCGGCCTGGGCGCATTAATCACTAATTTCGAGTTTCGGATTTTCCATTTTCCACCATAACATCACCCGTTGTCCTGCCTCACCATGATCCTCAAGCTCCTTCGATCCACCCTGGTCTTTTCCTGCGTCATCCTGCTCGCCTCCTGTTCGAACTTCAATAAGAAGGGCGGCGGCGCGGGAGATGCAGGCTCGGACAGCGATACTGTCGGCGGCACGCCGCTCCCGGAGCGCCAGGATGGCGTTTCCTTCATGAGTGATAACGTGGACAAGCATCAGTTTCCGCCGGTCCACTTCGCGTTTGATTCGTATGCAATTGACCCGGCGGACGATGCGACGCTGCAATCCGTGGCCCAGTTCCTCCAGGGGAATCCGAATACGATCATCATTGCCGGCTTTACCGATGAGCGGGGCACGCCGGAGTATAACCGCGGCCTCGGCGAGAGCCGAGCGGAAGCGGTGCGCGATTATCTGGTCCACCAGGGCGCCGATGCTTCCAAGCTCCAGACGGTCAGCTTTGGCGCGGAGATGCCTGTGGATCCCGGTTCCGATGAAGATGCCTGGGCGAAGAATCGCCGAGCCGAATTTGGCGTTGTAAAATAGCCCTTCCCGAGAACGTCCCCCCCAAGCAAGGCGCGTCGAATGCGCCGGTTTTCCCATGTCCGAGCACCTTTTCAGTGCCAATGAGCCCATTGATCCGCGCCCGTGCGTCTCGGTGATCATGCCTGTTTATAACGAGGCCTCGACGGTGGCGGAGATCGTTCATGTGGTGCTGCAACAACCTTGCGTGGCGGAGTTGGTCATCGTGGACGATGCCTCGTCTGACGGGACGTGGGATGTCCTCCAGGGGCTGGCTGTCGATCCGCGGGTCAGGACCATCCGCCATACGGTGAACCAGGGGAAAGGGGCCGCGCTTCGCACCGGCATCTCCCACGCAACGGCAGACCTGGTCCTCATCCAGGACGCGGACCTGGAATATGATCCTGCGGAATATCCGGTTCTCATTCACCCGATCCTGGTGAAGCGCGCGGACGTGGTCTTTGGGTCGCGCTTCCTTGGCTCCGGCGCGCACCGGGTGCTGTATTACTGGCATTCGCTCGGCAACAGGTTCCTGACCACGTTCTCGAACATGGCGACCAACCTGAATCTCAGCGACATGGAGACCTGCTACAAGGTGTTCCGGCGGGAGATCATCCAGGGGATTCCAATCCAGGAAAACCGGTTCGGATTTGAACCGGAGATCACGGCGAAAGTGGCGCGGGCGGGTGTCCGAATTTACGAAGTGCCGATCTCGTATTACGGGCGGACTTATGCAGAGGGTAAAAAGATCAACTGGCGCGATGGGGTCAGGGCGATTATCTGCATTATTAAGTACAATTTTACGTGAGTCATCCTATTGCCGTTCCCAACGCAGCAGCCTCGACCGAGGACTTCGAGTTTGCCGCGCTTTTCGAGGCACGGAATTACCGTGAAGCCTTGATCCAGGAATTCGGCCCCTCGCTTACGGGGGATGTCCTGGAGATCGGCGCCGGCATTGGGCAGATTACCAGCCTGCTGCGGGAGCTGCCGCAAATCTCGCGGCTGCTCGCGATTGAACCGGACCCGGGATTCGCGGCGCGCTTTCGCGAAACCCACCCTGAGTGCGAGTTGATCGAGGGGACCATCGAGCAAGCGCCCGCCGGGGCCGCATGGGACGGGATCCTCAGTATCAATGTCCTGGAGCATATCCAGAGCGACGAAGCGGAGCTGGCGCGGTATGCAAAGAGTCTCTCCGCGCGGCGCGGTGAGCTGTGTCTCTTCGTGCCGGCGCGGCCGGAGATTTACGCGCCGATCGACAAGGATTTCGGCCACTTCAGGCGCTATACGCGCCCGGAGCTGGCGAGGAAACTCGAGTCGGCGGGATTCACGGTTGAGCGGCTGGATTACTACAACTGCGTCGGGTACTTCGCATGGTGGTTCAACTTCTGCCTGCTTAAGAAGCGGGGATTCGAAGTGAGTCAGGTACGCGCATATGACCGGATGATCTTTCCGGCTGTCCATGCATTCGAGTCCTCCATTATGCGGCCACCCTTTGGGCAGAGCCTGCTGGCGGTGGCCCGTGCGAGGGGATGATGTTTTCGAGGCTACGCGACTCCGGCCAATTCGCGGAAGAGCGCCTCATACTTGTCCGTCACTTCTCCCCAGCCGAAGACAGCCTTTACTCTTGTGACGGCTTTGCCCCGGTACTCCTCGACGACATCCGGGTGCGCTATGAGGTAATTCATCTGCTCAGCCAGCGACTCCTTCTCCCGGGCGTTCTCGAACTTGACGCCGGCATCGCCGACGACGGCGGAGTTGGCGGCGGAATCCCGGACGACCACGCAATTGCCGAATCCCATTTGGTCCAGGAGAACGGGACGCGTCCCCTCCACGCCGGACGACAGCACGTAGAAGAGGCAATGGCGGCTCAACTCGCGGTAGGCATCGCCGAAGGCATAGCCGGTGAATACAACGCGGTCATCCGAGAGGGCGACCAGCTCCTTCTTGAAGTCCTCGCTATATGGGGCGTCGCCGACGATCACGGCTTTGATGCCGGCGCTCCTAGGGACTGCGCGAAAGGCCTCGATGAGGAGATCGGCGCGGTTTTCCGGCACCATCCGGCCGACAAAGAGGATGTATTTGCGCGGCTCGAGGCCGAATTTTGTGAGCGTGTCGGTGCCCACGTCCTCGAGCCGGATATTCGCGCCGTATTGAACGAGGACGGTTTCGCGGTGGTAAATGCGCAGGTAACGGTCCTGGATGACTTTGGCGTCGGCGATGACGACATTCGCGAGACGGCAGGCCCAAGCCTCGCTTGCCCGCAGCCACTTTACGGCGAAGCCGCTCCACTTCTTGCGGGCCCAATCCTCGCCATCAACATTGATGACGACGGGGACGCCCATCAGCCTGACCAGGCCGCAAAAGATCGCATTGCCGACGCCGCAGATATAGACGACATCCGGTTTGATGAACGGCAGCCAGAGGCAGGAGAGAAATGTATGCATCAGTGTGTCCAGGGACTTCCGCTGGATGGTGCGCAGGCGGATGATGCGCATGCCGCGGTATTCCTTTGCCCGGAGAGGGACGAAGGGATAGCGGTTGAATACCGTGACCTGGTGGCCGCGCTGGACGAGGCGGGCGCCCGTCTCTTCCACGAAGGTCTCAAAGCCGCTATAAGCCGCGGGTACCCCCCGGGTGCCGAGAAAAGCGATATGCAGTTTCTGTGGGGTCATCCGCGGGTTACCTACCCGCGGTCTTCGCGGCGCGCCAGTCTTTTGCATCGCCGCGGGGGCGGGTTCGCGTTGGAATGAGTGCCCAACCATGAGTGTCCACTCCCCCCGCAAGCGCCTGGCGCTCGCTTTTATTTTGCCGGTGCTGGATCTGTTTCTTCGGCTTTTTTATCGGACGCGGAAGGTGGATGCGGCGACACCGCTTCGGCGGATCCTGGTGTTCCGACCGGACCATATTGGTGACGCCATCATGGCGACGGCGCTGCTGCGGCCGTTGCGGGAGAAATACCCGAATGCCCATATCGCCCTTTGCGTGGGACCTTGGGCGCGGGCACTTTTTGAGGATCACCCGTCAATCAACGAGCTGATCATTGCGGACCTGCCGTGGTGGAGCAAGGTGCGGAGCCGGCTGACTAATTCGTCGGCGTCACTACGGCCGATCGAACTCATCTTGCGGCTTCGGCGGAGGCCGTTTGACCTGTTTCTCGATGTGCGGGGGGATCTGCGGCATATCCTCATCGGGGTTATCGGCCGGTCACGGCATATCATTGCGTATAATCGCACCGGCGCGGACGGGGCGCTTTCCGCGGCGGTGCCGTATCATTACCGGGAGCATGAAGTGATCAAAGGGGTCCGGCTGCTGGAGCCGCTCGGGATCCACGTGCGGGAGCCCGCGCTGTTTCTCCCGATCCGGGAGTCGGCCCATGCGTCGCTTGCGGAAAAGCTGGCTGCGGCGGGTGCCGCACACGATGCGCCGTTAATCGCGCTCTGCCCGCAAACGCGCGTGCGCGTGAAGGAATGGCCGGAGGCGCATTGGCAGGAGCTGGCCAAGGGGCTGCTTGCGAAGGCGCCGCCGGGGATGTGCCTCGCCATAGCCGGAGATAAAACGCTGGTGTTTTCCATTCCGGCGGAGCTGGCGGGACGGCTGTTTGTTTTCCCGGGGACGCTGACGCTGCCGGAGTTGGGGGCGCTCTTCGGGCGGTCCCGGCTGGTGATCGGTTGCGACTCGGCGCCACTTCATCTCGCGGCGTGTGGGGCAAATCCCATCATCGCACTGTTCGGGCCGACGTACCCGGAGCTTTACGCTCCATTTACGAAAAAACTGACGCTTATTACGGGTTCCTGTGTATGCAACCGGGACCTGCACCTGGATTGTGACGTCAACCCGGGCGGGCCGGGGCGCTGCATGGTGGAAATCCTTCCCACGACGGTACTCAAGGCGATTCACGAAGGGGTGCTGGGAGCCCCGGGATGATCCCGCAGCCAAATTCCTTGCCCGATAAAATTCCCACCGCATACTCGCTCCCTCCATGAAAGTCGTTATCCTCTGCGGCGGACGCGGCACGCGCCTTCGCGAAGAAACCGAGTACCGCCCCAAGCCGATGCTCCCAATCGGCAACCGGCCGATCCTTTGGCACATCATGAAAACTTACGCGCATCACGGGCATAAGGACTTCATCCTCTGCCTGGGTTACAAGGGGGAGATGATCCGGGACTATTTCCGCAATTACCTGTGGAATACGTGCGACGCCACGCTGCGGCTTGGCGTCGAGCCGCAGACGAACTTTCACACGCGCCACGACGAGGAGGATTGGACCGTTACACTTGCGGATACGGGTGAGAACTCGATGACGGCGTACCGTGTGCGGCAGATCGAGAAATACCTGGGAAATGACAAAGCTTTTCTGCTGACGTATGGCGATGGCGTGGGCGACGTCGACATCAACGCCTCGATCCGGTTCCACGAGAAATCCGGGCAGATTTGCGCCATGACAGCGGTTCACCCGCCAGGGCGGTTCGGGGAACTGGGGCTGGATGCGTCGGGGCGGGTGCACGGTTTCAACGAAAAGCCGCAGGCGGAGGGCGGGTATATCAACGGGGGATACATGGTGTGCAGCCGGCGGATATTCGATTATCTGCCGGATGACGCGGGGGTCATGCTCGAGCAGGAACCGATGCGGAAGCTCACGGCGGAGGGGGAACTGGCGGCATTCCGGCACGAAGGTTTTTGGCAGCCGATGGATACCTTCCAGGAGTTTACCCTCCTCAATGGCCTTTGGGAAAAAGGGAACGCACCCTGGAAAGTCTGGTAAAATTCCCATGCCCGGTTCCCCTCCCCACGCCGAACCGTTCGGCGGAATCTTCCGCGGACGCCGCGTCCTGGTAACCGGGCATACCGGCTTCAAGGGAGCGTGGCTGTGCGAGTGGCTGCTGGCGCTGGGGGCGCGGGTTTCGGGGATCGCGCTGGAGCCGAATACCGATCCCTCGCTCTTCTTACAGCTTGGGCTGGAGACCCGGCTGGATCATCATATCCAGGATATCCGCGAGGCTGGGGCGGTGACAGCGATCACTCGAGAGTTTCGGCCGGATTTTGTTTTTCACCTGGCGGCACAGCCGCTGGTACGGCTTTCGTACGAGCGGCCGGTGGAGACCTGGGAGACCAATGTGCTTGGGGTCATCCACGTGCTCGAGGCGTTGCGGTTGCTGGATCACTCTTGCGCGGCGGTTTTTGTGACCACGGACAAGTGCTACGAGAACCGGGAGTGGATCCATGCCTACCGGGAGGTTGACCCGCTCGGCGGGCACGATCCCTACAGCTCGAGCAAGGCGGCGGCGGAGATTGCGGTCGCGGCGTGGCGGCGGTCGTTCTTTGGAGGGAGCGCGGTCAAGATCGCGACGGCCCGGGCGGGGAATGTGATCGGCGGGGGGGATTGGGCCCTGGACCGGATTGTGCCGGATGTGATGCGGGCGCTGGGTCGCGGGGAGGTTATTCCGGTGCGCAACAAGACGGCGACACGGCCATGGCAGCATGTTCTCGAGCCGCTGAGCGGCTACCTCTGGCTGGCGGCATTGCTGGCGGAATCGGGGCTAGCGGGGCCGTCAGGGCCGGATCCCTTGCTTTACCGGGACGCTTTCAATTTCGGGCCGCGGCTGGAATCGAACCGGACTGTTGCGGAGTTGGTGGTGGAGATCCTGAAGCACCGGCCGGGAGAATGGGAGGACCGGTCGGATCCGAATGCCCCTCATGAGGCGGGGTTGCTCAACCTCTCAATCGAGAAAGCATTCCACCTGCTGGGGTGGCAGCCGGTTTGGGATTTTGGGGAGACGG
>Ga0302319_10005186_pt1 | contig 26307 bp, 22 predicted proteins | sample Bog_T0_2_FD_203319 | JGI IMG/M metagenome (GOLD analysis project Ga0302319, IMG submission 203319) | Peat permafrost microbial communities from Stordalen Mire near Abisko, Sweden - Bog_T0_2 | ecosystem: Environmental > Terrestrial > Soil > Wetlands > Peat | place: Sweden: Abisko, Stordalen Mire... | reverse complement strand
GAAGAAGATGCCATTGGTTTGTCGCGAGCCTTTCTTGTCGCGTACCAGGCCGAAGATTTGATCAACTGGAGCAAGGACGATCTCGGCACTTATGAATGGGTGGTTATTCGTACTAAGTTCGATAAGCAGCCCGACATAAGTTCAACCGCGCGAGTAATTGAAACAATTTGGCGCTATTACGACCGGACGAGTTATAAGCTATTCCGCCGGGTGGAGGGCGGAGAGCAGGACGGAGCCATCGAATTTCTCGGGGAAGGACGGCATGCCCTCGCCAATCAGAACCGGGTTCCAATCCTCGACCTGGAAGCAACGGAATCTCACTGGCTCATGAACCGGGCCGCACAACTTCAGTTAGAGCACTTCAACAAATCGAACGCTCTGGGTTGGGCAATTACCATGGGGCTTTTTGCCATGCCGGTGATCTACTCAGACCGGGAGTGGAATCAGATCGTGGGCGAAAGCTACTTCATCCAGCTCGCGCCGGGAGACCGCTTTGGGTGGGCAGAGCCGGACGGTAAGGTTCATCAAATTGCAGCGGACCATTTGGAGACGCTCAAAGAGGAAATTTATCGAGTTTGCTACCTGTCGCAGGCCTCGGGAGAGGATGCGGGCGGGCGCGCGCAATCGGCTTTGAGCAAACAGCTTGATTTCAAGCTGACGCAGGAAGTGCTGCGCGCGTATGGAGTTTGGGTAAAGGCCGCAATGAGAAAAGTCTTGGAGGCGATCGTAGCAGCGCGCCAAGACGATATCCAGGTAACCATCACGGGCCTCGACGAACTGGATATTAGCGATTTTGCCGGCGAGTTGCAGCAGGCGACTAATCTTCTGGCGCTGGGAATTCAATCGGCAACTTTCAAAAAAGAGGTCTTCGAGAGGCTTGCACTGAAGTATCTAAGCGATGTAAGGCAGGAGACAAAAGACCAAATTGTGGCTGAAATCGAGGCGCAAGTCAATAGTCAGTTGAAGAGGAGTTAAATGTCAGAACAAAAAACAATAGAGACTCCAGCGGATCAGCCACCCGACATCCGGGATGTGGTGAGGCAGACCATTCAGGAGTTCGTACAGGCTGAACAAAGAAAGGCGGAGCCGGCTTACAAAGCCGAACTTCAGGAAGAACGGAAGCGCCGTGAAAGCCTGGAAGGCCGTTTGAATCAGCTGGTCGAAGAGAACCGGAAGGCTCGTGCGATGGCCGATGAGGCGGATCGCAATTCGCAGATTCGGGGTGAGTTGCAGCGGCTTGGTGTAGCGAAGCTTGAGCTGGCGTTCCGCGCCGTGAAAGACGACATCGTGCGAACCGATGACGGCCGGCTGCAGGCACGCGGCCCCGAGGGCAAGACTTTGCAGGAGTATCTGGCTGGTTTTGTGCAAGAGAACCCGGAGTTGTTGCCGGCGCGCATTACGGGTGGCAGCGGTGCGCAGCATCCGGTTCGCAGCGCACCACAAGGAATTTCGGGCGGCATTGAAATGGACAAGATCAAACCGGGCATGAGCAAGGAAGACAATGACCGGGTGCGCCAGGAAATTGCGAAGCTTGCTTCGCAGATGTTACGCGGGATGTGAGTGATCCGAAGAAGGAAGACTAGCTCGGGACTTAAGCCGGCTGAGCTGTTTCCGCGAACGGAAAAATCGGGCGCCGTGCGCCCCAAAAGAAAAATTTAGGAGATTTATGGGAATTATTACCTCCGCCAATTTGGCGAATGCGATTGTGAAGCTGGTGGCCGCCGATGCCCTTCCGGCTTTGATGGGAAACCTGATCATGGGAAACCTCGTCAACCGCGACTATGAACCGGTGCTGGCGAATGCCGGCGACACGGTCAATGTGCCGATTCCGCCGGTTCTGGTGGCAAACAATATTGCGGAAGGCGGCACTGTTACTCCGCAAAATCCGAATCTGGGCAATGCGCAGATTGTGTTGAATACGCACGCCGAAGCGACTTTCCAGATTCCGGATGTCACGAAGGCCCTGGCGTTTCCCGAATTGTTGAGAGCTTACATGCAGCCGGCCGTGGTGGCGATCGCTTCCAAGGTCGAGTCTGATTTGCTGAATCTTTATAGCCAATTTACGGCGAATGCCGTGCTAGGCGTTGCCGGCACTCCGGTGACCGAAGCCGTAGTCGACTCGGCTGAAACGGCGCTTTTCTCGGCCAAGGTTCCACCGAGTGCGAATAAGTATTTGGTTGTGGATTCCAGCACTTATTCGGCAATTCGGCAGATCCCGCGATTCAGCGAATACTATTCGGCTGGAGAGGCGGGACTTCAAGCTTTGGTGGAAGGCAACGTCGGAAAGATGAAAGACTTCTTTATCTTCCGCTCGCAGTATGTTCCGGTGACCGGTGCGGCTTCGCCGACGATCCATAACCTGGCGTTCACCAAAGACGCTATGGGGCTGGTCGTGCGCCGTCTTCCTCAACCGTTGCCGGGCACTGGCGCGGTCGCGGAGTATGCCGAGGTCGGTAATTTTGGCTTGCGCATCGTGATGAGCTATCAGCCAAATACCTTGGCGCAGCAGTTTACGGTTGACGTACTTTACGGTTGCGGCGTGCTGCGCAACAATTTTGCCGTTCAGATCAACGCGTAGCAGCAACAGTTGCCAGTCTGAAGTTAGGGAGCCGCCTAAGTGCGGCTCCCTTCGTTTTTGATGGGAGAAAAAAATGGACATACGACAATATTTCAAAAAAATCAGGGATATCGAAGCGTCTATCAAAGAGCCGTATCCGCTAATTGTGAGCGCCGACACCGAAGACGGCGGCAAAGCGGGAACAATTGTTGAGGTCTCCAAGGAGGAGGCTGCTAAAGCGATTGCGGAAGGCCGCGCCGTTGCCGCCAGTGAGCAGCAGAAGAAGGATTACTTCGAGCAGGAAGCGCGCCGCAGGCAGTCCGCCGAGAAAGCGGAATTATCCCGGCGTCTGCAGATCGCAATCATCTCTGACGCCGAGTTCCGTCACGCCACCACAAAAGCCGAGAATCAAGAACTCACCAAGGGCGAAAGGTAGACGTTCATGGCGCTATTTACCGATGCGCAAATCATTACGCTGAACGATTTGCTGCCATTCGAAGCCTCTTTGGTTCAAGTGGCAGCCGCGCATGGCATCAATGTCGATACCAAGATCAGCTTGGCGACCAGTTTCGTGGCCGAGAAGTTGTTCCGGCTCCTGCAGGATACGGGGATGTCGGATCCCCAGTGGTTGAGCCGATGCGTGATCGGCTTGTCCACTGTCGTGGTCACTCCGCCGTTGCAGCGTTGGCTGTGCTTCGAGTCGTTAACACGGGTTTTCGCGGAAGCATACAACGTTCAGTTGAATACGCGCTTTCAAGGAAAGTGGAAGGAATATCAGGCCGAAACGAAATACGCCGCCGACCAGACCATTCAGGCTGGGCTCGGCATCGTATTCGTGCCGCTTCCTAAACCGCAGATGCCGGAGGTCTCGATGCAGCATGGCAATTCGCCTGCCGAGTCAATCTACGTGCAGACTGCCTGGGTGGATGCGAACGGCGACGAAAGTGCCTTGAGCCCTATCAATGGTTTGGTTTTGAACAGCCAGAGCACGATTTCCGTGCAAATGGCTGAGGGAGCGAATGGCGCGCCGCCGGCCGCTCTCGGATGGAATATTTACGTTGGCTCCGTTGTGAGTCAGATTACGTTACAAAATGGCAATCCGTTGATCACCGGCTCGACTTGGACTCTCCCGTCAACCGGTATCGTGAACGGCCCGGCAGGCGGTAACGGCCAGACGCCGCAATATATCGTTCCTGTCTCGCGGCAAATCAGAAGAGGTTAACAAATGCTTCCCTTAACGTTACTCGCAGCCAATAAAATGCTGAACCTGCTAACTGCTAACAATGCGTTGCCGCAGGCTATCAATTCCAACGCGGCGGCGCTGGGTGTCGTGGTGACGCCGTTGAACGGTAGCCAGATCACGGCGTCGTTTGTTGGGCCTGACATCGGGGATCTGGATCTTCAGTTGAGCTATCCACGCGTGTGTGTCTATTCGACTCAGGTAGTGAATAACCAGCGGGAAAAATTCCGAACATTCTCCGGGGTTGCCGCGGTCACCGCTGACATCTGGTCGAGCGGCAGCTTGGAGCAACAAACGGAATTAGACCTGCAATTTTATGTCGAAGGAGTCGCAGCGCTTTTGCGAGCCAACATCGGCGATTGGGGAGATGGCTACCGTTACTCGGGAATCTATGACGTGCATATGCAAACCCCAAAAACTGGTGGCGAAGGGTTTGTCCAATTGGCAAGGCTCACTTGCAACTTGGACGTGAGCTTTAACTGAGGGGAAATTATGGCTAACTACATTTGGTCAAACTCGAATCGCTTCTACGCCGCTACCGAGGGTTCGTATGGCATACCCGCGCCTATCGCGGCGTCGAACCGGCTAGTGGCCGTGAGTCTTAAGTGTCATCAAAGTGTTCAAAATACCGGAAGAAGAGATAAAACAGGTTCGCGAACCTATTCGGGTTCTGCCGCGACTGCACCGCACGTCAGCAGTTTTGAGATAAATGCCAATCTCATATCCTGGGACGACGACACCGCGCCGTGTTACGGTCCGCTCGTGCAGGCAGCCATGGGAGCGGCTCCCGAACTTGTTGAAGGGTTGGTTGCGGCGTCGGTCAACGGCCTTGAGATACAAACGGAGGCTCCGCATAGTCTCGGCGTGGGTTCGGCCATATCGAACGGGATGGAGATTCGCTTTGTAACCTCCGTGCAGGACTCGCTGACGGTGACTCTAAATGTGCCGTTTTCAATAAGCCCGGCAATGGGTGACGCTTTGAGCACTACTGTCGCATACAAGTTTTCCACGCAATTGCCTAGCCTGTCGATCTATGATTATTGGGATCCTGTTAACGCAGTGAGTCGACTTATCACTGGAGCGGGTGTTGACAAGTTTCAGATTGATGTAAAAGGTGATGTTCACGAACTGTACTTTAGCGGACCGGCCGCTGACGTGCTGGATTCATTGAGCGGCGTGTTCGGGGTGTCCGGCTTGACAGTGTTCCCTGCCGAGCCGTCAGTGTCTCCGTTCGCGTACTCCACGGTGGCAGGTCAGCTAGGCCAGGTATGGCTCGGTTCTCCGTTGAATCAAGTCTTCACATTAACGGAAGCTGCCATCGAAATAAATAACAATCTGTTGGTCAGAAATCGGGAGTTCGGATCGTCGTATCCGATGGCGATTGTTCCTGGCCCGCGCGAGGTTTTGACTCGCTTTACTCTTTTTGCGCAAGCCTCTGCAGACATCACAGCTCTGTATGCCGCCGCTAAGACGCGGACGCCGGTTTCGGCCCTCTTGCAACTCGGCCAAGCGCAAGGGGAAATGATGGCGATCTTTCTGCCCGCTGTTGTTCCAGAGTTGCCGCTCATGGACGACTCGGAGCCCTACTTACTGTGGCAGTTTAAAAATAACTTGGCACAGGGGGTGTCAAATGATGAAACCTATATCGCCTTTGCATAGCGGTATCGACCACTCGAGTATTTCATGGCACGCCAGTAAGAGTGTGCCTGGAGTTAAATTCGCAATCAGGCGTGTGTCTCTGCGGCAGCGTATCGAATTGAATCAGCGGGTCAGGGAACTGACGCTGAAATACGAGTTTTTGAAGGCGGGAGACCTCTCCGATCAGTTGGAGGCGGCGTTGTCGGATCTGCTCGCGGCCAAGCTCTATATTGAGTGGGGTCTTGAGGCGTTGGAGGGACTTTCTATCAATGGAGAGAAGGCAACCACGGAGTCGCTGATTGCTGATGGACCGGAGTGCTTGGCGGACGAAATTGTCCAAACGATGCAGGCCGAGCTTGCCTTAACGGACGACGAACGAAAAAACTTCTGATCGCATTCCATTTTCAGTTTTCGGATCAAGCCGCGTGGAAATGCGATGGATGCCTAGCGAGCGGCTTGGCAAAGGCACGCCGTTGCGCGTGGTTGAAAGATACCGTTGAAGGGCCGGTGCGGCCGGTCTTCATAAGGCGGCAAACGATAGCGTTTCACTGTCCAAAATCGATTATTACAGCGCGGAGCCTTAATTTTATCGAGCAATTTGCCGCTTGGAAACGCCACGGCGGGGATTTATGGTCGCTCGATGCAAAGAGCGCTGATGCCATTTCTGTGCTCGAAGAAGAGAGCTTAAAGGAGACGAACAATGAAGAAGACTAAGTACAATTTACCGGGACTGCCGACCGTCCCGTCGGTTCCAAAAGCCAGCGCCAAAAGCACGGCCATACGCAGTTCCGGCGCATCTAAGATTGGTGGCTTCAATAACGGCTCTGCACAACCGATCAAATTTGGCAAAGCTTCGCGAGCGGCGACACGAAATCCGCAAACTACTAGCACTTGGTCGAATCTTCTGTCGGGAGCTACTTCGGGCGGAATCGGCGGTGGGCTCAGCGCCGTCGCAGGCTTTAGCGGCGGGATCAGTTCGCTCATCTCAGGGCTATCTAGCTTAATCGGAGGCGGAAAGACCGCGCCGCCCGCGCTTGTTGCTTATCAGCTTCCAACTTCGCAGCAGCAGACTATATCGACGGGTAGTTCGGTCTCGACTCCCGGAGTTTATGGCGGCCCAGTTTCGGCAACGCCATTTGCCACTCAGGGCGGACAAATTGTCCAGTCCGTTAAGCAAGCTCTACTCAACTCTAGCTCGCTGAACGACGTGATCGCGGGGCTTTAACCATGAACTTTCCAATACTAAGTACCGGGGCAGTAACCCAGTATGGAGCACCTGTTGGCTCTGTCTGGCCCGCGCAGGTTATTCGTTTTGTAGATGGCTCCGACCAGCGATTCCTGGCTTCGGGACAAGCATTCCGGCGTTGGCTGATAGATCTTCGGCTCTTGAATGAATCCGAGATCGCCTCGGTAGAGGCATTTTTTAATGCCCTCGGAGGAGAGTTCACAACATTTACTTTTCCGGATCCAATTAGCGGTTCGAGCGTGCCGAATTGCCGCCTCGGTGCGCCTGAGCTGATCAGTGATTATCAGGATGTCGACACTGCGGCTACTTCAATGTGGGTGGTTGAAACAAATGGCTAATCTAGCGTTTCCACAGCTTAGCAGCGGCGCGTTCGCGCAATATCCCATTCGAAAATCTATGAAGATTCAGACCATTAAGAATATTTTGGCTGATGGGAGCATGCTGGTTGCCTCCGATCCTGGCGCCGGACAGATTGTATGGACTCTATCCTATGTTGGTCTCGACGCTACCGATGTGAGTGCCATTCAGAGTCACTTTGAAGCCTGCTCTGGGCCGCTGCGCGCCTTCACGTTCCTGGATCCGACTGACAACCTATTGACCTACAGTGCGGACTTAACACAGTCTCCCTGGATTACCCCAACCGGAGTGACAATTGCAAGCGGCGTGGCAGATCCAACCGGCGGATCGAGTGGTTTCAGCATCACCAATGGTGGTTCCGCAACGCAGCAGATCACCCAAACTTTAGCGGTACCGGTTAATTATCAGTATTGTTTTTCTTTTTATGCTTCCGCGCTAATGAACGGAACGTGCAATTTGGTGCGTAGTAGCGCCAACGCCCAACAGATAGATGCCTGCACGGTAGGTCCAGCCTGGTCGCGAATTTTATCCAGCGGCGCTCTAAACGACACCGGAACCGGTTTATCGGTGGCAATCAGTCTTGCTGCCGGGCAGAGCCTAACACTTTTTGGCCCTCAGCTAGAGCCGCAGTTGTCACCGTCGCGTTTCCGTCCTACATATTCAAACTCCGGACTCTATCCAAATGCGCATTGGGCAGTCTCGGAACTCATCTTTACATCCAATGCGCCAAATATATTCTCAACTTCTTTCAGTATCGAAACGAGCGTCTGGAATTAGCGCATGTCAACTATTAACCAAATAAAGCAATTAGCTGAAGCCGACACGCCGTTGTTGTTTTTTCAGTGTGTTCTACCGTCAGGAGATACCCAGTATTGGAGCTCATACACCGTCCCTTTCGGCGGCAACACTTATTACGCTCGGGTTCTGAAGCATGACTTGTTTGATTTACAACTATGCGCGGACGACGCCATGGATGGGTTGACAAAATTGTCGCTCACTTTGGCAAACGCCGATTCAGAGCTTTCGGAGTTGAACGCGGCCGTTGGCTTTAAGGGCTCTCAGCTAACAGTATCCTTCGCCTTTGTCGACCTCCCGAGTCTTACTGTAAGCTCGGAGAGCACCGTGCTGTTCCGGGGAGTCGCCGGTGATCCGGATCAGATTGGGGAGGACTTCTTGACGCTTAGCTTTACGAACAAACTAAGCCTGCAGCGGATCCCCATTCCGGATACCCGCATCCAACGTTCTTGCCCGTGGACCTTCCCGCTAACCCCGGCACAGCGCACAGAGGCTCTCAACGGCGGCGATCTGGGGAGATTTTCCCGCTATTACCGCTGCGGCTATTCCGCCGACATAACAGGGGGCACGGGTAATCTGAGCAATGGACATGCTTACACTTCTTGCGACTATTCCCGTGGCCAATGCATACAAAGGGGAATGTTTAACTCGGATTCCAATAACAATCTTACTGCCCGCTACGGCGGAATGGAATTCGTCCCCTCGGCGATTCTAGTGCGGTCGGCCGGCAGCACCACGTCACAACTGTCAGCAATCATCGACAATACCGCCAAATATAACGATGCGGTTCCTATTGTCTATGGTACCGGCTGGATTAAATCGCCAGTGGTGTTCGCCAGAAACGACGGAAATCTGACTCATATGGAGACGCTCCTCGGACTTGGTCCGATCAACACTGTTCTCAAGGTGGTAGTCAATGATATCGAGATTCCGCTAGCCGTCTCCGGTCAGGATATGACGTCCACCGGTTGGTACACCCTCGTCAGTACCGGAACTCGGCAAGGCGCTTTCAACATGGACTTCGTAGACTCGTCTGGAAATCCTCTGGGTGATCCGCATGGCAGCATCGCCTCGTTGTCCGTCGTCGTTCCCAATCGAATTAGTACTGGCCAGTCCACCCCCAACGTGCAAGTGCTGATGCAAGGAATGCAGATTGATACGTTTGACGCGAACGGAAGTCTGCAAGGCACTCTGTTCTCAAATAATCCGGCATGGGTCATCCTGGATATTCTTCGCCGCTGCGGCTGGAGTCTAGCGGATTTGAGTCTTTCCACCTTTGCCAGCGCGGCTGCATTTTGCGATACCTTCATCAGCGTTACCGACCTGAATGGAAATCAGCTCCAGGCGCCGCGCTACAGTTGCAATCTCGTTTTGAACAAGCGCCAAAGTGCTGCGGTGGTTGTACGCGGCATTCGCGTTGCCTCCAGTCTAATGATCCGCTACGGAGTTTCCGGTTTGCTGGAACTCCTGCCTGAGACCACGCTGGCGCTGCAACAGAGTGCTCTCCCCGACGGTAGCAACAGCGTGGACACGCTGAGTGGTGGCTGGCCGGCTTATGAGTTCAGCGATGCTTCAGGGCCTTTCTCCGGCATCGCCCGCGATCCCGAGGGAAAGTCCACGCTGTTGGTTTCGTCCAACACTGTCGCCGAAACCTCAAACTGCTTGAGTGTTGAGTTTCAGGATGAATTTAACGAGTACCAGCAGGACAGTCTCTCCACCGTCAACTCCGAAGATGTCGCTTTGATCGGTTATGAAATTAGCAGTCAATCCACTGCCATGGGCATTACAAATTATAGCCAGGCGACCCGTGTGTTGCTTCGCCAGCTCGACAAGTCGACTGATGGCAATCTCTATATCAATTTCGTTACCAGTTTTCGCGCTTTGAAGGTTCGGCCCGGCGATATTATCGTTGTAACCTATCAAAAACAGGGCTTTCAGCGCACTCCTTTCCGAGTTGTCGGAATTTCACCGGCAATGAATTTTCAGTTCGTCACCATTAAAGCTCAAATTCACGACGATGATTGGTATAGCGATAGCATTACGACGCTGCTTGCGGCCGGCCGCCAACCTGCGAGTCAAACACAAATTCCCAGGCCCCTCATCGGCCTTGTTCCTCTAAAAGACTCAAACGGTCAGATAGACGGGTTTGATTTTGAGATTAGCGAAAATATTCAAGCGGAGACCGACGGCGCCACCACGGACACGTTATCTGTTGGATACTTCGTTCCCTCTGCGCCCGCGATTTCGTCGCTCAATATTCCTTTGCTGAGTCTCTCGCCAACATATACGACCACTAGCGGTACATTAGAAGCGGGCAACACTTACTATTATTCAGTGAGTTCTGTTGACAGTGCCGGGAATGAAGGACCGCTATCGTTCTCCGCTGCCGTAACTTTGCCGAGCGGACCCAACAGCTGCGCCACCACCATCAATAGCCTAAGCTTTACTCAAAACACAGCGTCTTTCCATGTATATAGGGGCCTAAATCCTCAAGTCTTGTATCGTATTGCCTCGAATGTCCCAATTGCTTCTACATTCACCGATAAAGGCCTGCCGCTTATGCCAATCGGTCCTCCCGATGCAAGCTTTGACCACGCCAATTTCTATTACCGGTACGAGTACGCCGGTCCCTTCGAGACCACCACCGCTACTTCCACAACCATTACTTGCGCGGATATGGGAGCAACTGCCGGTGCCTATGTCGGTTTCTCGGTGCGTATCATTAGCGGAACCGGCCAAGACCAGGAATTATCGATCACTGCGAACGATCAGACGACCCTGACAATAACACCTCAATGGTCGGTCACTCCGGACAACACCAGCGTATTTGTGATTGTGGAGGCATCGTGGATATTTGCAGCGGTCTCGAATACCAGTCCAGCGCAATTTGAGATCCCATTTACGCGCGGCGATGTCATTCAGATATCAGGCCGAAGCGCCAACGTCGACAATCAGGAAGCTTCCGTTGACCTCTGTCCCATCACCCGCCTGGCGTTAGGCGGAGGCAATCCGGATTTTGGATTGGCCGGAATTCCGAATTTCGTGCTGACAGCGATAGGCGGCGGAAATTTGAGTTTGTCGCAAGTTGGTTTCTCCGATTTGACGAATACTTCGTCGGTAACAAGCGGTACCCTCCAGGTCTTTCACTGGAATGAATTAAATACCCCTACTCCCTATGCTCTGGCTGCTGCCGTCGATCCGGCTTCCACAAGTATAGTGCTGAATCAAACCGCCGTGCCATATGTTGGGCAGGCGATCCAAATTGATTCTGAAATAATGACATTCCTGAGTGTCAACGCGGGACAGAACTCGTACCAGGTGACGCGCGGCGAACTCGGATCAACCGCTGCGGCACACTCTAGCGGTGCTGCCGTTCTTCATCTCGATAACTCAGCCATAATCGTTCCGTTTTCGCCAGGTTTCTTCGAGAATAGAGCATCGGCGAATTATATTCATACAGTTGCTCTGCCTGATGTGCGAGTTATAGCCGCCGAATTCTTCGTCAATAACTCCTTCGGGGCCGGTCAGTCTGCCGAGCTATCCTACGCTGGCCTTCCCCTTAACTCTACTATCCGGACCTTATCCGGCGGCCAATTCTCCCTGCAAGTCAACGGCTATCTCGCCACTCAGCAAAACGCCGCTCCTCCGCTCATCGTCGAAGCAAGTCACGCAATTCGCGATATGCGCGCGACCGTAAATCAAGCGGCCAATGGCTACGACATCGTAGTACAGGTCATGCAGAATGGCGTGGATTACGGTAGTGCGCTGACGATTTCGACCGGTGCGACCACTTCCACGTCGATCATCGAGGGTGCGGACCTGCCGCCCCTGGTCGTGGGAGCGCTCTTGACAATTGACATCACCTTGAACATCGTGACCGGGGGGAGTGCCGCTGTGCTCAGCCCCGGCCGCGACTTAACAGTGACGATAAGGCTCTAAACATATGTCTGAACAAATATCGAAACTCACTCCGAATCGCGATTTACAGGCATATTTTCTCACTCCCTCGGCCATAGCCGCGCTGAGCTCCGCCACTAGCACCGGTTTCGTTCTTTCCGGCAAATGGCGTCAGCAGTTTGATTGGGCGGTCGTGGAATGGAATCGGGACAATGTGTTTGAGCATCCCTCGCTGCGGAATTTGCCGGATGGAGATCTCAGTGGCCTTACTCTCACTTACCAAGAGTCCCGCACGGGCTGCATTCCTTTTCAGTCTAATCTTTTCCCAGTGGTTACTTGGGACCGTCTGAGGCTCTGGGTGGCCAACAACGACGGTACAGATACTATTTATTACGTGAATTTGCTGAACTATGCCGTGCCTGTATCTGAATCCACTGCGTCCGCCTCCGCGACCATGACTCTAGTGGCTTCGCCCGGCGTGGGTAATCGCGTAGGTCTGGCGTTCCTTGAAGAGCACTATTACTATACCGTCGCCGCGACCGACGAACTCTCCGACATCGCCGCCGGAATCGCAGCTGCGATCAGCGCGTTCAGTTCGGACTTCAAGGGCGTTGCCAGCGGACCATCTGTAACGGTCAGCTGGCAGGGATCTACTGGAAATCACAATCTCGATGGAGCTAACGGCAACCGTATTAGCCTCTATGGATTCGCTGAGAATGGCACAGCAGTCTGGCAATCTCCCGGCGCTGTTTTCTCCGGTGGCGTCTTCCCAAGCACCTATCAGGTAACCCTCGATTTCGGTCAGCTCATGGGTACCACAAGTTCCGCGCCCATCACCTCATCTACTGCCTTGGTTCAGGTGCCGACCACAAACGTCCGTAAAGTGCGTTGGACATGGCAGGCTGACTTGCAACTTGGCGAATTCGTCCAAACCGAGTTTCAAGTAGCTGTATCAAGTTGGTCTGTCGCTGGCGCCAATCGGCTTTATAGCGTTGCTGGCCCGGGGAGTCGCCGTATCGAGGATACTGATTCCGGCGTATCGTTTTCTGGTGATTGGACACTGGAGACTGGCAACTACTCGAATAGTAAAGTTCACTACACCACCACTGCGAGCGACAGCGTAACAATTACCTACACGGAGGCTACACCTCATCAACTGTACCTCGGAACACGGAGATTCACCTCGGCGCCGCAAATAAACATAACGATTGATGGGGGCACGGTCCAGCAAACAACTTTGACCCTCTCTCAGGAAGATGTCCTTGTCCGATACCCTTTGGGCTCAATCGCTGCCGGTCCGCATACAGTAACTATCAGTAATGCCGATAACGGCCAATCGCTCTATTTCGATTTTCTCGAAATAGCCCATCCGAGTAACGATCTTCCTGACTTCACGCCGAACTCGCAGTTAGCCTTGGCCACTGACTGGGACACCTATCATTCCCAGTCCCTGCCGGCTGAGCGAACCGCTTGGCTGATCAACAAGCTCGGCTTCACCGGGAGGGTGAATCACTACGTGGGCGCTCTTTGGTTTTATGAAATTGTTCGCGCAGGCACCCAATACGCCACACTCACCGTACAAATTCAGCTAGCCGCCACCATTGGCGCCAATGCCCAACTGACATTCGCTTTGGCGGCCGACGTACCGTCGTTAAGCTCTTCGTCAACCAGTACTGACATCACTCACCTGATCTTGCTGGATGATACCAGCGCCACTGTTGCCCTGGCGATCGCGGCACTGATCAATGTGGGCACAAATCTCGTTTGGGCGTCTACCCGTGGCAATAGCTTAACTCTAACCGCCCGAGCCATGGGCGTCGATGGAAATGGCATCGGTTTTGAACTGCTATCCAGCACCTCCGATGTGACTGTTACGGCTCCGTCAAACGCACTGAGTGGTGGCATTGACGGAACTCCCTACACTTTGACTGACGATGGGCCCGGAGGCTTAAACAACACACTGATGGCCGCTGCGGAGTTTTGGCGGACTGATTTAACGGCGTCTCAACCCATCAATCGCGCCGCCCGGGATTGGCACACCGCCTACTTCGCGGCCATCAAAGGTTATGGCATGGACGCGGTGGCTTCTTTCAGTACCGAATTGATGAACGGCGATCCTGCGGCTTCCGTTGGCATCGCACAACAGTATTTCGATGGCACGCCTGTAGTTCTAAATACGCCGTCGATTCAAACCAACTTTTCGCCCACCGCCCTCGCTTATTGGAAACAAGTCTACCTTGAGATGGCTGGCTTGCAAAGTGCTGCCGGCCTGGTTCCTTACCTGCAATCGGGCGAAGTTCAGTGGTGGTATTTCCCGTCCACTGGAGTCAGCATGCCTTTCTATGATGCTTATACCCAACAGCAGTTTACCGCCAAGTACGGCGTGAGCATGCAAGAAATTCCCAGCAACAATTCAGATCCCACCGCCTTTCCAAACGAGGTTGCTTTCCTGCCGACTCTCATCGGCGACTACACGGCTTCGATCCGTTCTGCCCTTCAAACCCAGTTTCCCGGTTGCCGTTACGAAGTGCTCTATCCAACCGACACCAATAACACCGCTCTGAATACTTTGATCAACTATCCCGCCACCGATTGGTCGCCGCAGAATCTCACTTGTCTCAAGACCGAAAGCTTCGGCTTCACCAGCGGCTTTGATTTAGTGAATTGCACCATGTCTATGAATACCAGCGCGGCCAAAGGATTCCCCAACCCACAACGTGCCCACCTGGTTGGAATTAGCGATGCCTGGAGCGCTTGGCTCAAAGAGGTCGATATCGCGCAATCCCAGGGCCTCGAGACGGTGGTCCTGTTCGCCTTGGATCAATATTGCCTTATCGGCTACCCCCCTCCTCCTTTTGTGAACTCCACCAAGAGCTCGCGCCAAGGCTAATGCGGCTAGATAATAATAGTCCATGACAAATGCAAATTGACTTGATCCAAGCTTCTCTCCGCGAAGCGGGTCTCGACGGATGGCTTTTTTTCGACCATCATCGCCGCGATCCTCTCGCCTATCGTATTCTCGGGCTGCCGGATGACTTGAATCCTTCGCGCCGTTGGTATTACTTCGTGCCCGCCCTCGGTGAACCGCGCAAACTGGTGCACCGTATTGAGAGCGGCACACTCGATCCGCTTCCCGGGAGCAAGAATTCTTACTCCAGTTGGACTGATCAACAACACAAACTGCAAACCCTTTTGGTTGGCGCAAAAAAAATTGCCATGCAATATTCGGCGAAATGCGCCATCCCCTACATTTCGCTGGTGGACGCGGGCACTATTGAATTGGTCCGCTCCTCTGGTGTTGAGATTGTAACTTCCGCCAATCTCGTCCAGGAGTTTGAATCCCGCTGGTCAGAAAGGCAGTATCAACTTCACGTGGAGGCCGGCAAATTAGTGGATAAATCTCTGCGCGAAGCGTTCGATTTCACCGCCGAAAAGCTGCGCGCCAAACATCCCCTCACCGAATATGAAATTCAGCAATTCATCCGTCACAGATTCTCCCACTACGGCCTTCACACTGAACACGGCCCAATCGTTGCCGTCAACGCGAATGCTTCCGATCCTCATTACGAACCCAGCTGTGAACGCACCGCTCATATTCAGCCCGGTGATGTGCTGCTGATCGACCTTTTCGCGAAGCTGCCCGAACCCGGAGCTGTCTACTACGACATCACTTGGACTGGTTTCTGCGGCGAGGTGATCCCGGAGACCGTGCAAAACGTTTTCGAAACTGTTCGCGACGCCCGTAAGCGCGGATCGCAATTTGTCATCGACAGCATTGCCCGGCGCGTACCTATTGCCGGCTTCGAAGTCGACGATGCCGTTCGCGGCTTTATTGAACAGAAAGGCTATGGCGAATATTTCTTTCATCGCACTGGTCACAGCATTGGCACTGAAGTTCACGGGACCGGCGCCAATATGGATAACTTCGAATCGCACGACGAACGCCGCATCCTCCCGGACACCTGTTTTTCGGTCGAACCCGGCATCTACCTTCCCGGGTTTGGCATTCGTTCAGAAGTGAACGTTTATGTGGGTGAAAGTTTCGCTTTGGTTACAGGCGAAGAACAGGATCAATTGGTACGCCTCTAGCACGTGCTAATACTAGCTTTAAGCCCCTCTTAAATTCCTCCAAGTCGTTGCATATTAATGTTTTACCTCGGCATGGGCCACATCAATTATTTTGATTGGCGGTTAGGCCTCCATACGTTCTAACCTCGGTTATGGCAACACTAAGTCATATGGAACCACCTCCTACCCTGGTTGGCTTGCTTCATAGGGTAAGCAATATTGTGAGTTCGGAGCTTTCCCTCGACGAAATGCTCGGCGAAATTGTGGGCTTGACTGTTCAGGTGACCGACTGCGATGCCTGTTTGGTTTACCTCATCGAACGCGAAACAAACGAGATCGTGCTGCGGGCGTCTCAAGTTCCGCACCAAACTGATCTAGGCAATATTCGCCTCAAGGTCGGCGAAGGCGTCACTGGCTGGGTGGTTGAACATCACTCGGTCGTGGCGTTGCCCTCCAATGCATCCGCGGATAGCCGCTTTAAGCGTTTCCAGGCTCTCGTCGAAGACACCTATGAAGCGTTCTTATCGGTTCCTCTCTTGAGCGGCGGCGAGGTCATCGGCGTAATCAACGTTCACCATCGTGAGCCGCACTCTCACACCGCCGACGAAATCTCTCTACTAACGTTTGTCGGCGAACAAATGGGCGGCGCTATCATGAAGAGCTATTTAGCCGAAGAAAACGCCCGCCTCATCGAAGAGACTGCGGAAATGCGCCGCCAGTTGGAAACCCGCAAATTGGTGGAACGCGCCAAAGGAATTTTGCAGCAGCGCCATACCCTCACCGAGGAAGAAGCTTACTTGCGCCTGCGCAATGAGAGCCGTCGCTTGCGGCGTCCCATGCGTGAATTGGCCGAAGCCATTATTCTATCCGAGGATTTGAGCCGCAAAAGCGAACGCATTCAATAATAAGCGATCCCCCTACTTTCTCGGGCCGTACCTTTTCGAAAAATGCGTCCGGCCCGATTTCATTTCCCGCTAAAATCAGAGCTTGTCCGAACCGTTTCAACCTCTTCTCCGCAATCCTCATTTACTCACCATCGCTGGCAATTTTTGGCCGCGCGAAATAGATCTTGCCCGTTTTCCAGCCACCCGCGTGGAATATAAAATTGACGCTTGCACAACGGTTGTGGCCTATGAGCATCAGCCTGCAGGCCGCGCGAGCGGTCAAATTGTCTTTCTCCACGGTTTGGAAGGTTCTGCCTCGGCGGGTTACATTGCCAGCTTCGCCCAGCAAGCGTTGGAGCGTGGCTATGGCGTTCATCGCCTCAACATGCGCACCTGCGGCGGCACTGAGCAGCTCTCCCAGACCATGTACCACTCTGGCCTAACCGGCGACCCGCGCTTCGTCTGCGAACGTCTCGCCGCGCGTGGTCTCGGTCCGCGTTTTCTCGTCGGCTTTTCTCTGGGCGCGAATGTAGCGTTGAAACTCGCCGGCGAGTTGGGCGAAACCAACCTGCTCTCCGGAGTCTGCGCGATTTCCGCGCCTATCAATCTCGCTGCTTGTGTTCGCGTGATCGATAAGCCGGCCAATCTCCTCTACGCGCGCCGCTTCTTGAGCCGCCTCAGCGACCGCGTCAAACGCAAGAGCCTCCTGTCGCCGCATCTCTACAACCCGGAAGGCCTGCGTAGTGTCCGCTCCATCTGGCAATTTGACGATGCCTTTACGGCACCGCTTTTTGGCTTTGGCACCGCCGCCAACTATTACGCAACCCAATCCGCTGGTAACTTTCTAGACGCCATCCGTATTCGAACGCTCGTGATCGCCGCCCAGGACGATCCGCTAGTTCCATTCGAAATCTACCGGCACCCTGCCTTCGTTGAAAACCCCGCGCTTACTCTCTTGTCGCCTCGCTATGGCGGCCATCTCGGCTTTCTCTCCCGCTCGCGGTCGCGCTTCTGGCTCGATGGAGTCTGCCTCGACTGGCTCGACCAAACCGCTAAGACGACCGCCGTTTCGCCGCCGCTTTAGCCAATTTCTTCTTTTTCACCAGCGCCATCATGTAGTTTTGATAAGCCTCATCCAAAACCTGCACCACATGCAGTACCCGCTGATTCTTCGCGTACATCTTCACCCCCGCTTGCAATTGCAGCATGCAACCCGGATTCGCCGTGGCAATAATATCTGCCTCCGTGCTTTTGACCAGCTCCATCTTGTTCCGCAAGATTTGCATCGACATCTCATGCTCCACAACGTTATAAATGCCTGCGCTGCCGCAGCAAATGTCTGCTTGTGGCAACTCGCGGTACTCAAGGCCCGGGATCGATTGCAGCAATTTTCGCGGCGCATCTTTTACTCTCTGCCCATGCGCCAGGTGGCAAGAATCCTGATACGTGACAATCCCTTCCAGGCTGCCCATCTGATCGTTCAATTCAACCGAGGCTAGGAACTCCGTCACATCCTGCACTTTCTCCGCAAAGCGCTGCGCCGGTTCACCGTAGTCGTAATCGGCGCCCAACAGATGGCCGTATTCTTTCAGCGTTGATCCGCATCCGGCCGCATTCGTCAAAATTGCGTCATACTCTTCCGGAATGAACGCATCCACGTTGTTGCGCGCCAACGCCTTGGCGTGGTCCGCCATGCCTGCATGTAAATGCAGCGCTCCACAACAGCCTTGGGCTGGCGGAATCACTACATCACAGCCATTTCGTTGCAGCACGCGGACGGTAGCTTCATTCAGGCGCGCAAAAGTGACGTTGGCGATGCAACCGGCCACAAACGCCACTCGAAACCGCTTCTCACCCAGCGCCGGAAACGTCTTGCCGATTTTCGAGTAAAAAAAAGGAATCTCGGCGCTTGGCGCCAATACCTCTAAATTCGCCAGATTGTGTCCGAATAGCTTCAGCGCCCCGGTCAAGCGCGCCAGCTTTTGAACACCAGACATCTGGTAAAGATAAAGCAGCCCGCCCGCCATTTGCAGTGCCGGACGCGACGGCAATAGCTTCTCAAAAAACCATCGCTGGTAACGTGCCGCACTCTTGGAAAGCTTGCGCTTCGGCAGAATCTCTTCACGCGCCGCTTCAATCAATCGTCCATACGGTACGCCGGAAGGACACGCCGTCTCGCACGCCCGGCAACCAAGACACAGATCGAGGTGACGAATGTACGCCTTCGAGATCGGCGCACCTTGCGCTACTTGGTTCATTTGATAAATGCGTCCGCGCGGCGAATCCATCTCCACCCCCAATTCGCGATACGTCGGGCAGGCGTTCAGGCACAAGCCGCAATGCACGCACTTATCTAAATCCGCGCGCTGTGGGCCTACGCCATTTCGTTCTTCGGCCACGGCCGACATGATTTTAAATTCTTCCATAGAGGCGGGAGCGATTGAGCAACATGCCCGGGTCGAACATATGCTTCACCTTTTTCATCATTGCAAACGCTTCGCTGGACTCTTTCGTCGTGCCCAGCAGCCACAGCTCTCGGTTGATGCGCGTTTCGAGCGGTGCGAATTCCACTACCGCGCTCCAGCCATTCTCAGCCGACGCTCGCCACAACGTCGACACACCCTGCCACGAATTCAAGTAAACATAAGCAATTCCCGAAGCCGCGCGGCAGATGCACGCGCCCGAAACCAGCTTCAACAAGGCAATCAACTCGCTGATCCTGGTCGAAATCCGCAGCACCACCCCGCTCGGCTGGCGGCGCAGAAAATCGCCGGGAAACTCACGGATCTGCGTCCAGAAAATCGTATCTTCCGCCCCCGTCAAGCGCGTGGCCCCTTGTAATTCGCGCTCGTATCTGGCCAGCACCTTCGGGCTGCCGCCGGCCCGCATGGCCAGCACGTGTCCGCGCAATCCCAAACGCGTTGCCGCCGGCGGCGAAATTATATCCAGCGCAATCGGCCGCAACACGCTATACAAAATCGAATTCCGCTTCTCTATCAGCTCCTCAACCTCGCTAAACGAAAACAAGAATGTGTGCGTTTGCTCCAGCATCGGGTGCAGCCGGAAATTAACGCTCGTAATCACCGCCAGCGTGCCGAAACTGCCAATCATCAGCTTGCCTATATCCAGCCCCGCCACATTCTTAACCACCATCCCGCCAGTGCTCACTTGTTTGCCCGCCAGCGTCGCGAACTTCATGCCAATCACCTGATCGCGCGCCGTTCCGTAGCTGCGCCGCATTGGCCCGCTGCCATTCGTTGCCACTACGCCGCCCACCGTTGCCTTTGCGAAAAACGGCGGGTCCAGCGCCACCATCTGCCTGTTCTTGGCAAGCAGCGCTTGCAAATCTGCAAACGGCATGCCCGCTTCCACGCTAATCGTCAAGTCGTTTGGCTCATACTTCAGCACGCGGCGCAGTCCGCTAGTATTGATCTTCGTCTCCGCCGGCGTGGTCGGTCCGCCCATCAGTCTCTTCGAATTGTTCCCCGCTATCTCAATCGTCTGCTGTTCCGCCGACGCCTCCTTGAGAATCGTTGTAAGGTCCCTCACCGAGGAGGGTATGACCGATTGCATTAGCACCTATGTCTAGACTAGCTTCCCTCGAAAACCTAACAGCCTAATATCACCCGTCCTCATGGGGCGAATGCTAAGCTGTGCACAGCTTCCGTTGCGCCGGACTGCCCGATCCTCCACCCAACCGGGCGAATCATTTATTATGGACTTCGAATACTCTGCCGAGCAAATCCAGCTCCGCAAATCCATTCGCGATTTCGCCGCCGCCGAAATCGCGCCGCATGTCCTCTACTGGGACGAAAACCAGATCTTTCCGCTCGATGCCATCAAAAAGGCCGGCCAACTCGGCCTCATGGGCGCGATTTTCCCCGAAGAACTGGGTGGCGCCGGCCTTGGCTACATCGAATATTCCATCATCATTGAGGAACTGGCGCGTGTCGACGCCAGTGTCGCTCTCATCGTCGCCGCCCACAATTCTCTCTGCACCAATCACATCTACCTCGCCGGCAACGATGAACAGCGCCGAAAGTACATTCCCAAACTGGCTACCGGCGAATGGATCGGCTGCTGGTCGCTCACCGAGCCCGAAGCTGGTTCCGACGCCGCTGGCACCCGTTCCACGGCGACGCTAAAGGACAACGAATGGCTGCTCAACGGCGGCAAGACCTTCACCACCAATGCGCATTATGCCGATGTCTGCGTCGCCATGGCCGTCACCGATCGCGGCGCATCACAGCATGGCATCAGCGCCTTCATTCTTGAAAAGGACACTCCCGGCTTTCGCGTCGGCAAGAAAGAGAACAAGCTCGGCATGCGCGCCAGCGCCACCGGCGAGGTGCTCTTCACCGATTGCAAGCTTCCCCAAACGCAGCTCCTCGGCAAGCCCGGTGAAGGCTTTGTCGACAGCCTTCGCATCCTCGATGGCGGCCGCATTTCCATCGCCGCTCTCTCTCTTGGCATCGCGCAAGGCGCTTTCGACGCCGCTCTGAAATATTCCAAACATCGCAAGCAGTTCGGCCGTTCCATCTCCGAGTTCCAGGCCATCCAGGACAAACTCGCCAACATGGCCACCGATATCGAAGCCGCCCGCTGGCTCATTTATGTCGCCGGCGCGCGTAAAGATGCTGGCAAGCGAGTTACCAAGGAATCGGCCATGGCCAAGCTCTTCGCCTCCGAAATGGCCGTCAAAGCAGCGGACCAAGCCCTCCAGATCCATGGCGGCTACGGCTTCATCAAAGACTATCCGGTGGAAAAATTTTATCGCGACGTCAAACTCTGCACCATCGGCGAGGGCACCAGTGAAATCCAGCGCCTCGTCATCGCCCGCCAGTTGCTGAAAGAGTAACCTGTCGAGACTTAGCCGCGCCGCCACTATCTAAAAATAAGGCACTTCCGCCGCGACAATGCCTTTGCCCTCCGCCTTCGCCCGCAACAGCTCAACCAGCCGGTATTGAATCCTGCTGTGCCTCATCTTCGGTCGCGTCGCCCTCGGCTCACCCAGCCAAAATATCCACGCCCCTCCCAACCCGAAGTACTGCAACCGTTGCAAACCATCAGGACCCCATGGGTGACGACAAAGGCCCTCTCAGTCCCTTACGCTTACGGCTATGATCCGACGACCCTCCATGGCTTTAGCATTTGGATTGCTTTCCAGCATTTTGCAGTTTGCCGCCATCCTTAGCGTTTTCACCCTTGGGGCAAATGCGCAAACCGTCACCGCCAGTCTGCCCGCCGGCGCAAACGTAAGCGCCGTCGCCGTCAACCCGATCAGCAACAAAATCTATGCCGCCGACTCGGCCAACAACATTGTCACCGTGATCAACGGCGTGGATAACACCACCACCGGCGTCACCGTCGGCGCGAATCCCATCGCGCTCGCCGTCAATCCCGTCACCAACAAAATTTACGTCGCCAACTCTGGCGTCGGCACCGTAACGGTAATCGATGGCGTTACCAATGAACCCTCCGCGCCCATCACGGTGGGCTCTTTGCCCTGCGCGTTAGCAATCAACCCGGTCACCAATAAGATCTACGTCGCCAACCAGAACGCCGGTGGAGTCACGGTAATCGACGGCGCTACTTCCAACACGTTAACCCTGGCCGCCGGCGTCAATGTCCATGCCATCGCCGTGAATCCCACCACCAATACCATCTACGCTGCCATTTGGGGTAGCGGCACCGCGGGCTCGGTCATCGCCATCAACGGCGCGACTAACGCCACCATCAGCATCCCAGTCGGCTCTCAACCCAAGGCGCTCGCTGTGAATCCGGTCACGAATTCCATCTACGTGGCTAACTCGGGCGCCAACAGCGTAATCGCGATCAACGGCGCAACCAATGCGTCCTCCGCGCCAATCGCCGTCGGCTCAAGTCCGCAATCCCTCGCCGTGAACACCATCACCAATATCATTTACGTGGCGAACTCCGCCAGCGGCAACGTGACAATCATCAACGGCGCGACGAACGTCCCAACGAACGTAGCGCTCGGAACGTCGTCTGCACCCGCGTTCAGCGCCGTCAATCCGGCTACCAATCAAATCTACGTGGCCGACAACAGCGCCGGCGGTTCACTATGGGTGATCAATGGAGCAACCAACACGGCCACCGCCGTCGCGTCATCCACATCTTCCGTAGCGCTCGCCGTCAACCCGGTAACGAATATGATCTTCGCTGCCGGCGGTACCAGCGGCTCGGTGCCTGCGGTCAACGCCACTGTTTATACAACTTCCTTTACCTTCCCCGGGCTTGAAGCGTATTCTGTCGTGTCCAATCCCACCGCCGACAAGTTTTATTTCTTTAATTATGCTAATGACCGGGAGCTCATCATGCTTGATGGGTCGACTGGCGCCCAGAAGACGATCTATCTGGGCGCCAATCCGGTGTCAATCGACGTAAATCCGCTGACCAACAAAGTCTATGTTGCCAACGAAGGCTATGAACCTTCTACACCCGGCTCGCTCTGGGAAATCGACGGCGTGACCAATCATGCGTCTACCTTTGGAACCGGATACACCTTACCCTTCTATCCCTCGCAGGTGTTAGTAGACCCCGTGACGAACACGATCTTATGCCAATGCCTACCCATCCGTAGATATATTTAGTGGCGCAACCGGCGACTATCAGGGTGGAGTTCCTTTAAATTGGTACTATTCCTCGGAATATCAAATCGGCCTGAACGCCGCAGCAAACACCATTTATGGAACTTCCGGGTTCCCAAGTGCGGAAGTCTTCAACGGCGCTTTCTTCGCAAACCAAGTCCGACCCTACTTCGTGAACCCCTTCACCAATCAACTGATATTTTTCTCTTTCGACTCTTCTACTGAGACCTACTTGATGCACATTGTCGATGCCGGCACCTTTGCTTCCATAACCATACCCGCACCTGATTCCGTTGCGATGAATCCAGCGACCAACCAAATCTATGGGGCCTCAGGGGGCCAGGTTTTTTTGATTGACGCGGTAACCGGGCAAACGACGCCGGTGCTAACCGTGCCCACATCGCCCGACGGCGTTAACCTGAATCTGACTGTGAACCCGGCAACGAACAACCTATATGTTTCCATCCAAGCCGGGGACGGTGGCAGCGCCTCGACGCTCGTCGTCGACGGCGCCAGCAACAGCATATTGCAGACCCTCCCTGGACCAGTCACGGCAGTAAATCCCCTCGCCAATCAGGTGTTGCTGGGCGATTATTTAGTGAGCGGCCCGGCCGTTCAGGCGGCTCCTGTGACCACAACCATCACCCCCTCGCCAACAACCTGTCAAGCAGCCCCACGCCTACCTTCACCTTCCAGGCTGCCAGCGCTGCCGCAACCGTGCCGGACAGCGTCTATTTCCAAGTGGATTCCCGGCAAGGCCCTTGGAGTGTAGCCACCGCCGGCAACTCCACGTTTACCGGTACCGTCCCGCCCTTGCCGCCCGGCTACCACACTTTGTATGCTTTCGCGGGCGACGGCCAAGAGGCAACCTCCGCCCAGTCCGGCTCGCCGCTCACCGGCGTCATTCAATCCTATGGCTTCGTGGTGCAACTTCCCACTACCGTACAAGCCACTGTTGGTACGAACATACCCGGCGTGGCCTTCACGGTGGATGGCGTTTCCTACACCTCGACGCAAACATTCAACTGGGCAAACAGCTCAGCGCATACCGTCGGGGTTCCCTCCTTCTTGCAAGTGGGAACGGCGGGCACGCAATATTTATTCAGTGCCTGGAACGACGGTGGCGCAATCAGTCACACGGTTATAGTGGAGACTTATCCCACCACCTACACTGCCAACCTGACCACGCAATATCTTTTGACCACCGCCGCTACCCCCGGCGGAACGGTGAGCGCCGGCGGCTTCTTCAACGCCAACGCTACGGTTACTGTCAGGGCAACTCCCGCTGCCGGGTATGGATTCGCGCAAACCTTCACCGCCGAGTATTCCGATCCGAACGGCGTCGCCGACTTGAGCAAGGTTGCCCTTTTGTTCAATAGCGCCATCAGCTCCGCCATGGCTTGTTCCGTGTCATACTCGCCCAGCCTGAATTTGTTATATCTGGTGAACGATGTCGGGTCTGGCTTGCAGGGTAGCGTAACGCCCGGTTCATCGGCAACAGTGTCGAACAGTCAATGCAAGCTTTCCGGCACGGGCTCTTCTTATAGCACTTCCGGCAACACGGCTACCCTGAATGTGTCTCTCACGTTCAACGTTGCCTTCCTCGCTGCCACCGAGCACATCTATTTGTACGCCGCTGAGGCGAATGGAACCAGCGTGGGCTGGAGCAAGGAAGGCACTTGGGGTGGAGCGCCCACTTTTGCATCGCTCACGCCCAATTCGGGATCGGCCACTGCCCAGACGTTCGCGGCCGTTGTGTCTGATCCCAATGGCATCGCCGACCTGACTGGCGTCTATCTGTTGTTCAATACCTCGATTACGGCCGGCAAGGCCTGTTATGTCCTCTATTACCCGAGTTCGAATTTGCTCTATCTCAAGAACGACGCGGGAACGGCCGTTTCGGCCGGCATCGCGCCCGGTTCTTCAGCCACGGCATCGAACAGTCAATGCACGCTCGCAGGAACCGGATCGTCTGACGTTACCTCTGGCGACATGGCTACGCTAAACGTGGCTCTTACGTTCACTAACGCCTTCCTCGCACCGCCGAAGGCTATCTACACTTACGCCTTGGAAAAGGACGGCATTACCAGCGGTTGGGTCAGGGAGGGCACTTGGGGTGTATCCGCCGGTTTGCCGTCAATCTTACCGGAATCGGCCGATCAACCTCCCAATTCTTACACCGCCAAGTATACCGATCCCAACGGCGTGGCAGATTTGACCACGCTTGGATTCCTGATCAGCAGTTCCTCTACTCAGCTATATAACGCCTGTTACGTCTCATATTTCCCGGCCTTGAACGAGCTGCGTTTAGAGAACGACAATGGCACGGGCTGGGTTTCAGGAACTCTCACGCCCGGATCGTCGGGCACCCTTTCCAACTCCCAGTGCACTCTTTCCGGAACAGGTACGTCTTATACGACTTCTGTTCACACGGGCACACTGACACTTGCAGTAGCCTATTACTACTCTGGATATGAAGGCTTTGTATATCTGCTGGCAACAGAGTTGAACTTCACCTCTACCGGTTAGGTGCAATGGCCGGAATTAGAATTTAACTGAATAGCGCTCGCTCTCCGCACCCACGCCCAGAGAATCCCTTCATTCGCCCTTGCCGAGATTCTCCAAATCGCGTTCCCGACGAAGCTGCTCCAACATTTCATCGATAGCGGCGGCGGGCAATTGCTGCCTGTTGTTAAACATCCAAATGCCGTGCTCTTTTGAAAGGGGGCCGGCCCCACGGACCGGGCGCAAAGTGATCTCCTCCCCTGCGCTCTCGATTTCTAGGGAGTCGCCTGTCTCCAAATGCAGCTCGTCCCGCAACGGCTTGGGAATAACGACGCGGCCAGCTTTGCCAATCGTGAGACGGGTGTTCATTCTGGTAACGCCCCGTGGGTTGAACCAGCAGTTAATACCATGCTAGCTACTTTCCGGCGCAAAATTCTGGGGCAAAGTTCCTTTTCCTGAGTGCGGGATAGCCAGGCAGCGTGCGTAAGCGACGGGATCCTTAGTTTTGC
>Ga0302319_10005185_pt1 | contig 26308 bp, 28 predicted proteins | sample Bog_T0_2_FD_203319 | JGI IMG/M metagenome (GOLD analysis project Ga0302319, IMG submission 203319) | Peat permafrost microbial communities from Stordalen Mire near Abisko, Sweden - Bog_T0_2 | ecosystem: Environmental > Terrestrial > Soil > Wetlands > Peat | place: Sweden: Abisko, Stordalen Mire... | reverse complement strand
TCGGCCACCAATCTCCTGTGGACTTTGAAACCAAACTCAACTAACAACCATGAGCTTATCCCAATCCCCTGTCCACTTTATCGGGACAGGTTCCGCAACCTGGGAACGAGGAGGCCTAAGAAAATCGCTTCCTGCGCGCTGCGCGCGCCCGGACAACAAGTAGTCCGGGCCACCCCGAAAGCCTACTCGCGCATGGAATCGGGATCGAGGCCGGTGGTGCGACACCAGTCGGCGTAGGCGGCGGGTGCGATTTCGGAAGGCTTGATTTCACTGCGGCCACCCCAGAAGACGTTGGTATAGCTGAAGGGCATTCCGATGGCGCGGAGGTGTTCGTCGATGGCGGCCTTGTGCGCGCGGACGAGATCGCGGTCGGTGCCGTGGGCGACGGCCATGACGTTGACATGGTTGAATTCGGGGCCGCCCTCGCGCCAGTAGCAGTGGGTGAGGATGTGGTGGCGGCCGATTTCGCGGCCCGCCTCGATTTCGCGGCCCGCGGGCACGGCCCAGTGGAAGAGGGCGTTGAAGCGGGTGACGCGCTCGCCGGTGGCGGTCGGCTTGACGTGCTCGAGGAAGGTGGAGAAGCGTCCGATGACCTTGCGTTCGTCGAGGCTTTCGGCGACCTCGAAGAAAACGGGCAGCGGGAGATCGGCCTCCTTCGCGCGGGGCTCCCACAGAGTTTCGGTGATTTCGTCGGGAGCGAGGTCGCGCTTGAGGGCCATGAGGACGCGCCATTCGAGGTCGCTGAGCTTGACGCTGCGGACGGCGTGCATCTCGGCGGCGGAGTCGGCTTTCGCGCCGGGCTCCATCGATTTGCGGCGGGTGTGACCGACGCCGAGGGCGAAGATGCCGCGCGCGGGCATGAGGCGGTAGTGCCGGGCGCCGACGCGGTCGCGGAGAAAGTCGGCGTGTTTGCGCATGGAAAAACCGTGCGGGACCTTGAGGGTGGTCCACAGCTTGTACTGCGAGCCGCTGGTTTGCGCGTCGGTGGAGCGGACGACGACATGGCCGGAAAAGGGGTCGCGCTGGAACATGAAGTCGAAGGCGGCGTCGAGGCGGTCGGCATCGACTTCCCAGGCGACGAGCGCGCCGGGGGCGAGGTCGGTGGCCATGAGGGTCTGGCGGACGCGGCGGATGGTGCCAGCGCGGAGCATAGCGCGGATGCGTTCGATGACGAGGTCGACGGGCAGCTCGCAGCCGCGGGCGATTTCCTGCATCGGATTGCGGACGAAACCGGCGATGCGGTCCTCAGAAATCGCGAGGATGCGGGCGTTGATTTCGTCGGTGTGGCTGATGGCGGCGGAGGCGGGCATTGGGGCGATCTTAGCCGGAGGGAGGGTCGAAGGCAACGGTGGGAACGAGGTATTAGAAAACGGGTTGTGATTCAACCCATGCTGTACAAGCAATTGGGATGGTCTATTTTAACCTGAATGGGAGTACCGCCCTTTGGTCGAGACCGGAATTCGTTCATCTAGCTCACAGCCTATGACGGGGCAAAATACCAGCCTTTCAAGTCCACTTGGGAGTTCAAACTTTTACACGCGGAAAGATCCCATCTGGCCAACAACTTTGAGTTGATCAGGGACACGCTCAGGAATCCGGAATTTGTCAGACTTAGCGAAAAAGACAAAGACTGCTTTCTTGCCTACAAAGAATTTGAAGAATATATTTTAGATCAAGGTCCTCTTCGAAGTGCTACATTCAAGACATACCTCGCAGTGGTAGTGGACAGAGCCAAAGGTAGAAAATCGACCTTTTATCCCTGCGAAAAACCGAAATTGGGAACAACCACATGGCCTCTAAAAACTCGAAAATAAACACGTCCTACGACGAGAACGCCGACGTACTTTATGTCAACTTTGGGACGGGCGAGCCTTCATACTGCGAGGAGGTGGATGATCTTATTTTATTTGAAGTTGGAATGTTTTCCCACCGCCCGACCGGTTTTCAGATCATCGGCTTTAAAAAGCATGTGAAGGATTTCAAATTCTCCGTGGTCGAAAAAGCGGGAAAAAATCTTTTACGCGCAGGAACGAAGCGCACAAAAAAAAGTGAAGTTCCCGATCTCGATTTACTTTTGCGCACGGCGAAGACCCGGGGGAAAAAACTGATCGCCGCGTAACATCATGGCCATACATACGGCATCGCACGCAATCGACGCGGCAGGGTGGCTGCGGGAGCATGGGCTGCGGGCGACGCAGGGGCGGATCGGAATCGTGAAGCTGCTGGATGCGAGCGCGGTTCCCCTCACCCTGGCGGATATCCACGAGAAGGTGCGCGCGAAGGGCTGCGATTTCGCGACGGTGTTCCGGTTCATTTCGATCCTGGAGAAGAAGGAGCTGGTGCAGCGGGTGGCGTGGATCGATGGCTCGACGCGGCATGAGATTTCGCGCGAGGGGCATCAGCACCATCATTATTTGATCTGCCGGACGTGCCACAAGGTGGAACCGATTGACGAGTGCGTGGTGGGGCGGTTCGAGGATCAGATTGCGAAGGAGCGAGGGTACGCGGGGCTGAGTCATTCGCTGCAGCTTTCGGGGGTGTGTCCGGAGTGTCAGAAGCCGGAAGGGAAGAAGAATAAGCGGGGGTGAGTTGGGGAAGTTTCGCGCGGAGGACTCAATTCCACGTTCTGACGAACGCGGCTACGGAGCGGTTACCTAGAAGTAAAAGGGGAAGCCCATTTCCTTGAAGGCTTGCTTGTCGTCCTTGAGGTATTTGTCGCCGAGGGCGTCGAAGCCTTTGTGGGCCTTGAAGTCGGCGAGGAAGGCGTTGACCTGCGTTCCGAGGTCAGTGTTGCCCTTGCGGATGCCGATGGCCCATGACTCTTTTTGAAACGGCGCGAGGAGGCCGCGCGTGGTGTCGGGATGCTTTTTGGCGAACTGGTAGATCGACATCTGATCGTAGAGGAAGGCGTCGGCCTTGCCCTGGACGACCTCGAGGGCGCAGGCGGTGTCCTGCTGGAGGGGGAGGACGGTGGCGTATTTGAAGTGGTCGCGGGCGTAGTCGGCGGTGGTGGTGCCGGTCTTGACGACGACGATGATGCCGGGCTTGTCGACGTCGGCGATGCTTTGGATGGAGCCGCTTTTTTTGGCGAGGATGGCGAGGCCGGTGTTGAGGTAGGGATCGGAGAAGTCGATCGATTTGCGGCGCTCGTCGGTGGCGGTCATGGAAGAGATGATGAGATCGATGCGGCCGGTTTTGAGCGCGGGGATGAGGCCCTCGAACGGCATGTTCTGGATGTCGATGGGGCGGTGGAGGTAGGCGCAGAGGGCGCGGGCGAGGTCGACGCCAACGCCGGTGGGCGTGCCGGACGCATCGGTCATTTCGAAGGGCGGGTAGTTGAGTTCCATGCCGATGACGAGGGGCCTGCCCATGTCGTCGGCGCGAGCCTGGATCGCGAAACCGCCAAGAACGAGCAGGGCGAGGAGAGAAAGTGCGGGCTTCGGCCAGGCGAATTTCATAGCCGCGAATGTAGCGAGGGAGGAGGATGAGGGCACTGCAAATTATTTGAAAGCTGTCTTTGCAGGGGAAGGTGGTGTCAGCAAGGAGTTGGCGGGTTGAACTTCAAATTAAGGCACCACCTCTTGGGCGCTGCTTTGACAGCGCGGCACGGCGCGGGCTATTCTGTGGAGAATGAGTAAAATTGTCGGCATTGATCTTGGCACCACGAACTCGCTGATCGGGGTGATGGACGCGGGTTTTCCCGTGCTCATCGCGGACGCGGAAGGGCGGAGGCTGACGCCGTCGGTGGTCCATTTTCCGGGCGCGGGCGAGCCGCCGCTGGCCGGGGCCGCGGCCAGGCGGGTGCGCGGGCTGAAGCCGAGGGAAACGGTCTCGTCGATCAAGCGGTTCATGGGGCGGCGCGGGAGCGAGCTTTCGCAGGAGGAGATGATCGTGAGCTATCCGGTCGCGGGCCAGGGCGGCGAGCCGGTGCGGGTGGAGCTGCCGGGGCGGGCGTGGTCGCCGGAGGAAATTTCGGCGGAGGTGCTGAAGAAACTGAAGGCCGACGTGGAGCGCTCGCTGGGCGAGGCGGTCACGCGCGCGGTGATCACGGTGCCGGCTTATTTCAACGACGCGCAGCGCAACGCGACGAAGGAAGCGGGGAGGCTCGCCGGGTTTGAAGTGGAGCGGATCGTGAATGAACCGACGGCGGCGGCGTTGGCCTACGGGCTCGACCGGCTGAAGCAGAAGGCGAAGATCGCGGTTTACGATCTCGGCGGCGGGACGTTTGATATTTCGATTCTCGAACTGAACGAGGGAGTTTTCCAGGTGCTGTCGACGAACGGCAACACGCGGCTGGGCGGCGACGACATCGACGCGGCGCTGACGGACGAACTGGCGCGGAGGCTCGCGGCGAAGTTGAAAACCAATGTCGATGCGGCGCTGGTGGCGCGTCTGCACGAGGAAGCCGAGGCGGCGAAAATCCGGCTGTCGACCGAGACGGAGACGCGGGTGGAGATTCCGTTTGCGCTGGGCGATCAGAGTTTTTCGACGGAGGTCACGCGCGAGCAACTCGAACTGCTGGCGAGGCCGGTGGTGCAAAAGACGCGCGCGAATTGCCTGCGCTCGCTGAGCGACGCGAAGCTGAAGCCGGGCGATCTCGACGACGTGATTCTGGTCGGCGGCCAGACGCGGATGCCGATGGTGCGCGCGCTGGTGCAGGACATTTTTGGGCGCGAGCCGAACACGGGCGCGAATCCCGACGAGGCGGTGGCCCTCGGCGCGACGATCCAGGCGGGGATCCTGGAAGGCGGCGTGCAGAACATGGTGCTGCTCGACGTCACGCCGCTTTCGCTGGGCATCGAGACGTTTGGCGGGCTGATGAACGTGATCATTCCGCGGAACACGACCATTCCGACCAAGGCGGGCGAGCTTTTCACGACGGCGATCGACAACCAGAAATCGATGAAGATCCAGGTGCTGCAAGGCGAGCGCGAGCTGGCGCGCGATAACTGGTCACTGGGGAATTTCGAGCTGGAATTCGCGCCCGCGCCGAAGGGCGTGCCGCGTGTGGGGGTGCAATTTGAGATCGATGCGAACGGCATCCTGAGCGTGCTGGCGCGCGACGTGAAGACGGGTCACGAGAAAATCGTGCAGCTCAAGAGCGCGGTCGATGTGCGCGACGAGGACGTGGAGAAGATGGTGGCGGAATCGGTGGAGTACGCCTTCGACGACCTGGCGCAAAGGCAGTGGATCGAGACGAAGCGCAAGAGCGGCGACATGCTCGGGGCGACGCGGAAAGCGCTGGCGCAGGTCGGCGCGCTGATTGTCCCGGAGGAAGTGAAGGAAATCGAGGCGCTGATGCTGGGGGTGGAGAAGGCGCTGGAGAGCGGGAACCTGAACGAGCTGAAGGCGGCCAATGCGGCGCTGGACCAGGGGACGGTGGCGCTGGCCGACCTGGTGATGGACCTCGCGCTGGAAGAGCAATTGCGCAAGAAGGGGATGCTGAGCGAGGAGACCACGGCGGCACCCGTCACGAAGGCGGAGCCGATGGCACCGACGGGAATCGAGGGGAGTATTCCGCTGAAGGGGGAGTGAGGTTTTACATGCGTTGATGTGCCCCGTGGCGCGGAGGTTGACGGCTACCAGCAGATAGGAATGCGCGAAATGAAATTTCGCGGGAATAAGAGACGTTCCCAAATGAAATTTGGGAACGAGGGAAGGGAGGCAAAGTATGGGTCGGGACGGAGTCCGACCCTCCAGGGAAGGATCGGAGCCCGGAGATCGGCGGCGACCAGGGGAGTCCACGCTCTTACGAGCGCGGCTACGGATCAACCTCTTTCCTCGACGAGGGCGGCGAACTACTCTTAACTTTCACGAACCGGGCTTGTAGCTCAGCGGTTAGAGCAGGCGACTCATAATCGCTTGGTCGCGGGTTCAAATCCCGCCGAGCCCACTACCACTTTTTCATGGAAACACCGCCCACGCCGCCCACGCCATCGCTTCCACCCGCGCAGGGCAACGACAAGGTGCTGGCGATTCTGTGCCACGTTTCGCCCTTTCTGGGTGTTCCCTTTATTTTGCCCTTGATCGTTTTTTTGGTGAAGCGGGAAGAGTCGCCGTTGATTGCGGCCCATGCGAAGGAGGTTTTGAATTTCCACATTTCGCTGGTGATTTATTCCATCTGCTGCCTGCCGCTGGTCTATGTTTGCATCGGGATTCCGATGCTTCTGGCGCTGGGCCTGATGTCGTTCATTTGCGCAATTATCGCGGCGATCAAGGCGTCCGAGGGCGGGTTCTTTTTTTATCCGCTGACCATCCGGTTTATTAGCTGAGCGACTAAACAAGCAGCGAGGTTTTGCCGACTTTTTGGCGGTCGAGGAAGAAATCGATGAAAGCATCGCGGATCTGGATGCGATGTAAAATGCGCCGATTCGAAGGCTGCGCGACAAGCTTGGCCACGGTGGTGAAACGCTGTCCGCCCGACTGCGAATCGTAGGAATTAAGCGCAATGCGGTAAGCGGGTTTGGCCGGAAGCGGCGAGCCGTCCGCAGAGCGCAAATCATCGACGTGGAGACCGGTTCCGCTCCCGGAAGTGACCATGCGCACGCCCATGAGATTGCGGAAGTCGCGTCCGGAGCCAAAGTCACGCGCGAGGGCGAGGAAGTCGTCGCGCGAAAGCTCAACGGTCACGATTTCGTTTTCATAGGGAAGGACGGTCCAGGCATCGGCGACGGTTTTCAGGCCGGGCGGCAGAGGATGCTTGTCGTCGAAGAGGCCATGGGCAACGGCGTCGATCTCGATGCCCTTTTTGCGGAGCGCGGCGATGATGGCGCTGGCGATGAGGCGTTCGACGTCGCTGGGCTGGCCGAAAGTCGAGGAGACACTAAAGGGTTCGGTCAACTCGCCGATGGGACGGGCCAGGACGCGGTCGGCCCGGTCGAGATCGGTCTGCGCCACGGAGAGAACGAGCGGATCTAGCGCAAACTGATGATCCATGTGGACGGTGACGGCCTCGCGCCGGAGCAATTTGCGGGAGGCAGAGTCGAAAGTGAGATCAACCTTGCCGACGTAGATGCCGTAGTGATCCGCCTGGGTGTAGAGGACATTATTCACCGTTTCGCCGGAGTGATTCTGGTGGGTGTGGCCGCCGATGAAGGCGACGAGTTGTGGGAATTCCGAGGTGAGCGCACCGACGCGGTTGGCGTAATCGTCGCGGCGGGTGAGGCCCATGTGCCCGGCGAGCAGGATGGCGTCGGGCCGATGCGCGGCGACTTCGCGCAAGAGCGGGCGGAGCGCCTCGACCGGATCGAGCATCTCGAAGTTCTGCAATTTTTCAGGCGGGAGCCAGGTCGAAAGAGCGGGCGTGGTGAGGCCGATGATGGCGATGCGAAATCCGGCGACTTGCTTCAGGATCCAGGGCCGGAGCCGCGCGAGATGGCCGATGGAATCGCCGAGCTTGCCGACCGGCGTGCCCGCGATCATGGCGTTGCCGGAGAGGACCGGCATGGAGGAAAGTCCGACGCAGTCGGCGAGGACTTCGAGGCCCCAATCGAACTCGTGATTGCCGACCACCCAGGCATCGTAGGCAAGCGCGTTGAGGCAGCGGATCATGGTGGCGCCGCGCGAGTGAAGACCCAGTTCGGTGCCCTGATAAACGTCGCCGATGTCGATGAGAATCGAGTTGGGATTGGCGCGCTGCCATTGGCGAATCTGGGTGGCGCAGCGGGCGAGTCCGCCGAGGTCGGGATGGTCGTTGTAATCGACGGTGGGGAGAATGTGGCCGTGGAGATCGGTCGTGTGGAGAATGGAGATGGTGACGGCATCACCGCCGTCCGCCCAAAGCGGAGTGGGCAAGGCGGCGAGTAACGTCCCCTGCCCGAGCGTCCGCAGGAAACGGCGGCGGCCAAACGCGGGCGCGTGAATGTTCACCCGGCGAGCGTAAACCGGGCCTGCGGAAAAAGTAAAGTACCCCGGAGGAAGCCCCGGACATTTGGGGGAATCAACGGACGACCTCCTGTGGCCTTCGGCCACCCGGACAATGAATTGTCCGGGCCACCGAGAAGACAAGAGCAAAAAATTAAGCCAAATTGTCGGCGGGCGGCTCTTTGCTCGATGCCTTGCCCGTAAAGAGGAGGTAGAGCCAAAACGAAAGGCCCAGGGTGAGGCCGAGCGCGATCTTGAACCAGATCGGGAAATGGGAAGGCGAAATGAAAGCTTCGATGCAACCCGCCGTGACCAGCGCGGGCACGCAGGCGACGGCCATGCGCACGGCGGAGCGGCCCTCCCTGGCCAGCGCATCGACGCGTGAATAGGAACCGGGATTGATCAGCGCGTTGGCCAGGACATAGCCGCCGCCGCCCGCGAGGATGATCGCGCTGATTTCGAGCAGGCCGTGGCTGGCGATGAAGTCGAAGAGTCCGCCGAGCAGTCCGTAATCGGCACAGAGCTTGAGGGTGACGCCGAGCATGAATCCGTTCTGAAAGAGAATCCAGGTCGTGATGAGGCCGAAGGAGAGTCCGCCCGCGAAGGCGAGCAGTGCGACGGAGATATTGCTGGTGAAAAGAAAGGTCGAGGCGACCGGCGCGGGCACGACGCTGAAGATGCTGCCCGTCCACATCTGGCCCGAGTAGATCGAATTGAGAATGGCGCTGGGCAGGATGATCGAGGCGGCGCGCTCGTCGAATTGGACCGCGGAAAGTCCCAGGGCGATGCCCATCAGGAAAATAATCGCCGACCAGGTGATCGCCTGGAGATGCGCCCGCACCGCCAGGGGAATTTCGTTGAAGACAAAGCGGCCGGTTTCGCGCGTCGACAATCGGTGCGGGCGATAAATCTGGTTATGCGCGCGCGCGACCAATTGGTAGAGGAAAAGCAGGAGCGTGGTCCCGCGATAATGGGTCTGGGCAAAGGCGAGGTCGCCGGTCGTGGCGCGATAAAGCGAGCTGAGTTCGCGGAGAAAAGGACGATCGGTCCGGCGCGGGCCGCGCGATTCGATGACGCCGAGCATGGATTCGAGCTTTTGCCACCGGGGACGATTTTTTCGAACGAAGGAGCCGAGAGTCATGCCACTCTTGGCTAACAAATTTAGCCACGAAAGAACACAAAGAACTCAAAAGAGAAACAGAAAATCAGATGCTGATTTCATTCCAGCATCTTGGCTGTCTCTGTGTTTTTTTGTGGCAAATATTCACGTGCGCCGCGCCAGTTCCACGAGCCAGTCCTCCGGCGCGAGCGGAGAAAGCGCGAGGTCGGTGCCCTGGACGGCGGGCTTCAGGGTTTCGTAGAGGGAAACCGCGAGACGCTGCCGGGCCGCGCCTTCGAGCTGCTCACGGCGATTGAGGTAACGATGGAGCAATTCCCACTGCTCCGACGTGAGGCGAATCGAAATCGTTTTTGCGCCGGAGGAAGTCGTCGCCGGGTCATCGATTTGATCGAAGATCGACCAATCGATTTGCGTCTCGTGAATGACCATCGTGCGCGCCATCAGGTCACCGAGACGCTGCGCCTTGCGGCTGACAAAAATCATGAGCAGACCGATCAGCCCCATCGGGCCAAGCGTGTCGATGGGCCGCGACAGGTTGCGCAGGAGAACATCAATGCCGCTGACGGGCGAGCCATCCACCTTGATGACGCGGAGATGCATCAGCCGCTTGCCGGGGGTCTGCCCGTTCCACATCCACTCGAAGAGATTGAAGTAGCACCATTGGAAACCAAAAATGAGCAGGATAAGGAGCGTTTTCAGCGCATTGGAACTGAGCCGGGTCAGCCAGTCGTCGGCCAAATTGTGCGCGAGCAGCATGGTGAGCGCATAGACGATGAAGAGGACGAGTCCGCCCAGCGAAATATCGACCAGGATCGCGAGGGTGCGGCTGCCGACGTTGGCGAGATCGACCTGGAGATCGATTTCCTCGGGCAATTCCAGCTCGGTTTTGCGCGCGTCCCAGGTTGAAGTCGAGGCGGACATTTCTTTCATTAATCAAAGCCGGTCATCCAGACGAAATTAACGGAATTTTTTGATAGGATTAATAAGATTAAAATGATTTTAAAGTCAGGTGGTTTTTACTGCCCACCGCAGGAGTTTTCCCTTCGGCTAATCCCATTAATCATATTAATCCTATCCCAAAAACCTTCCCTGCTTTTTCTTCCATCAAAATGTCGGCGACTACCACTCCAAGACGGTGCTGGCCCAGGTCAACCCGCCGCCGAACGAGACCATCAGGACCAAATCGCCGCGGTCGAGTTTTCCCGCCATGGCCGTTTCGTGCAACGCGATGGGCATGCAGGCCGAGGAGGTGTTGCCGTAGAGATCAAGGTTCATGACGAAGTGCTCCATGCCGACGTTCATCCGCTGGGCCACGGCATCGACGATGCGGAAGTTGGCCTGGTGCGGGATGAACCAGCGGATTTGTTCGGGTTTGACTCCCGCTTTTTCGAGGCATTGCTCCGCCGAGCGGTTCATGGCGTTGACCGCGTATTTGAAAACTTCCTTGCCCGACATCTGGAGATATTGCAGCCGCTGGTCGATGACTGAGGGGGTGATGGGCATCCGGCAACCGCTGGCGGGAACGGAGAGAATGCTCGTCTGCGCGCCGTCCGCGCCGAGATCGAAGGCGAGCAAGCCGCGCGCGCCGGGACGGTGTTGGAGGATGACGGCACCCGCGCCGTCGCCGAAGAGCACGCAGGTGTTGCGGTCCTTCCAGTTCACAATCGAGGAAAGCTTTTCCGCGCCGATGACGAGGATGGTCTGGTAGGCGCCCGCGGAGATGAATTGCTCCGCCGTGACGAGCGCGTAGAGAAAACCGGAGCAGGCGGCCTGGACATCGAAGGCGGCGGCGCGGGTCGCACCGATCTTGTCCTGGATGTAGCAGGCGGTGGAGGGAAAAACGGTGTCGCCGGTACAGGTCGCGACGATAATCAGGTCGATGCTTTGGGGGTTGATCCCTCCCAGTTCCAGCGCCTGCCGGGCCGCGCGGGCACCCATATCGGAGGTGAATTCGTCGTCCGCAGCGATGCGCCGCTCGCGGATTCCGGTGCGGCTGAGGATCCATTCATTGGTCGTGTCGACCATCTTCTCCAGTTCGGCGTTGGAGAGGACGCGGCTGGGAAGGTAGGCCCCGGTGGAGACGATGGAAGCGCTACGTCGCATGCTTGCCATTGGTGGTGACGACTTGGTGAGATTCATTGTACCGGGCAATTTCCGCGACAATACTCGGATTTACCTTTTGAGTCACGGCTTCCCTCGCGGCCCGGATGGCGTTCTTGATGGCCTTGGCCGAGGAGTTGCCGTGGGCCTTGATGCAGATGCCATTGACGCCCAGGAGGGGTTGACCGCCATATTCCTCCGCGCTGGTGCGGCGCTTGACGGATGAGAACGCCGAGCGGGCCAGCATGCCGCCGGCGGCGCGCATCGGGTTTTTCGTCATTTCGCTGCGCAGCCAGCCCGAGATCGCCTTGGCCAAACGCTCCGCGCTTTTGAGCATGACGTTACCGACAAAGCCGTCGCAGACCACCACATCGACGCCCTCGTCAAAGAGGTCGTGACCCTCGACGTTGCCAATAAAATTGATGGGCGCGGCGGACAATAATTTATAGGCCGCCTTGGTCAGGTCATTGCCCTTGTTCGGCTCCTTGCCGATGTTCATCAAGCCGACGCGGGGGCTTTTACATTTCAGGACTTCGCGGGAGTAGACCGAGCCCATGATGCCGTAATGGAGGAGATGCTGCGGATCGGAATCGACATTGGCACCGGCATCAAGCACCAGGAAAAAATGATCGTTGGCGGGCATGATCGCCGCGATGCCGGGCCGCTCCACCCCGGGCAACATGCGCAGGCGAATAGTGGCGGCTGTGACCAACGCGCCGGTGTGGCCCGCCGAAACGAGCGCGTCGGCACCGCCCCTGGCCAGCAACTCCGTGGCACGTGAGATGGAGGAGTCTTTCTTGCGCCGGACGGCGTCCGTCGCGCTGTCGCCCATGTCGACGACCTGCGAGCAGTGGAGAATGGAAAAGCGCGGGTGCATGGGCAGCGCGCCGAGGGTGGAGAGTTCCTTCTCGATGCGCGCCTGGTCCCCCACGAGAACAATCTCGATATCGGGATATTTCTTGAGCGCTTCCCATGCGCCCGCCACGGTGCAGGCGGGTGCGGAATCCCCGCCCATGGCATCAAGAGCGATCTTCATGCGGAGTAGGGTCTTGAAAAAAAGGCGGCGAGGCAAGGCATCCGTTGACCGCCCGTCCCAAACTATTCTTCAACCGTGCGGGAAATGACCTGACGGCCCTTGTACATTCCGGTCTTGGCATCGACGCAGTGACCGTGATGGCGGTTGCCCGTCTTCGGATCAACGTAGAGGCCGGGCGATTTCCAGGCGTTGGCGGCCTTGCGGGTGCGCAGGCGCATTTTGGATGTTTTGCGTTTAGGAGTTCCCATATTATCAGTCTTTCAGTTTAATTTTACTCAGCGCCTCCCAAACTTCCTCCCCGGCCAAAGTACCGGTGGTTTCCGGACGCGGTTGGTAAAGCTCGCCAGTGACCGGGCAGCGGTTATCCGCGCCCAGCCGGCAAGCCGCATTGAGCGGCAATTCGAGCAAAATATCTTCGCGGATCGAGGGAGTCAAGTCGATGCAATTCGGATGGGGTCCCTCAAAAAGATGCTCCACCCTAGCTCGGACGGGCCAGGGGAGCCAGCCCGCGCAGCGTCCGCACAGGAGGGAGAGCGAGGTCGTCGCCCAGCCCGTGGCCAGGAAATCCTCTTCTTCCTTCTGCACGGTTAGTTCCACCTTGATCGGCTGTTCGGCGCGGACGGAGGTCTCATTCAGGGCGAGGACTACCGCCGAAATTTCTTCGTTGATCTCGAGAGGATGTTCTTCCGTGACGAGGGCGGGAAAGAAATTCATGGCTTTCCCCCATGATACTTGTCGCGGAGCGCGGTTGCGACCACAGGCGGTACAAACGCAGAGACATCACCGCCGAGGCGTCCGATTTCCTTGATGATGGTGGAGCTGAGGTAGGTGTAGGCGCCACGCGGCATGAGGAAGAGGGTTTCAATCGAATCGTTGAGCTTGCGGTTCATGAGGGCCATCTGGAATTCGAATTCAAAATCCGAGACGGCGCGGAGGCCGCGCAGAATCGCGCGCGAATTTTCGCTCTGCACATAATCGATGAGCAGGCCGTGGAAGGCGGTCACGCGCACCTTCGGGCCGAAATGGGCCAGCGCCTGTTCCGCCATGGTGCGGCGCTCTTCCAGGGGGAAGAGCGGTTTCTTGGTCGAGTCGGCGGCGATGGCGAGCACGACTTCGTCGAAAAGCTGCAAGGCGCGTCCGACGACGTCGATGTGGCCGTTGGTGATGGGATCGAACGTGCCCGGATAGATAATCCGGCGCAGGCCATCGTTCATCTGACCCTCTCGATTTCCGCGCCGATCTTGCGCAGCTTTTCGTCGATGTGTTCGTAGCCCCGGTCGATATGGTAGACGCGGTTGACCTCCGTGGTGCCGTGCGCGACCAACCCGGCGAGGACGAGCGCAGCCGAGGCGCGCAGATCGGAGGCCATGACGGGCGCGCCGCTGAGATGCTCGACCCCGTGGAGGATGGCCGTCGCGCCTTCGAGTTCGACGCGCGCGCCCATGCGCCGCAGTTCGCTCAGGTGCATGAACCGGCTGGGGAAAATCTTTTCGGTGATGGCGCTGATGCCAGGCGTGACCGACATCAACGCGCACATCTGCGCCTGCATGTCGGTCGGAAAACCGGGGTAGGTTTCAGTGACCAGATCGATGGAACTGAGTTTTCTCGGCGCGGAGACCTGAATGCCCTCGCCGTTGCACTTGATGTGCGCGCCGCAGCTTTTCATCCGGTCGATGACATTGACGAGGTGATCGGGATCGGCCCCGGCGAGCAGAACATCGCCCTGGGTGATCAGCGCCGCGACCATGTAGGTGCCCGCCTCGATGCGATCGGGAATGACGGTGTGCTCGACGCCGCCGAGACTCTCCACGCCCTCGATCTCCAAACGGCGTGTGCCGTGACCGACGATTTTGGCCCCCATCTTCTTGAGGAATTCGGCCAAGTCGCGCACCTCGGGCTCGCAGGCGGCGCTTTCGATGATCGTGGTGCCTTTGGCCCGCGTGGCGGCCATCATTACGTTGTCGGTGCCGAGCACGGTTGAGCCGAACTTGCCGCCGAGAAAAATCTCCTTGCCGATGAGTTCCGCCTTCGGGATGTAGACGTTGCCACCTTCGCTGTGCGAGGCCGCGCCGAGTTCGGCCAGTCCCTTGAGATGGATGTCAATCGGACGGTCGCCGATGGAACAACCGCCCGGCTCGGAAATGGTGGCCTGACCGCAGCGCGCGATCATCGGGCCGAGCACGCAAATCGAGGCGCGCATCTTGCGGACGAGATCATAAGGAACCTCGGAAATCACTTTCTCGGCGCGGGTCGTCACCGTGCCGTTCTCGAAGGTCACGGTCGCTCCAAGCTGGCGGAGGATTTCGAGCATGAAGCGGATGTCGGACAAATCGGGCACGTTGTGGAGGACGCATTTTTCCGGGGTCAGGAGCGTCGCGGCCAGGATCGGCAGGGCCGAGTTTTTTGAGCCACTGATTTCAACGCGACCCTTGAGGCGGGCGCCGCCTTTTACAACTAGTTTGTCCATGGTTATCTCGGGTATTCGGCAACGAGAATTCTGTCTCGTTGAGTGAAGTCGGGTAAGATTCGGATTAAAGCGTAACCAGCGCTCAGGCAAAGCGTTTTCGCTTCCTCCGCCTGACCGTCGCCGAGCTCGAGAGCGAGCCAGCGGGTCCGGCCCGCGCTTTGGGCGATGAGTTTGCGGATCAAATCGAGGCCGTCCGCGCCGCCATCGAGGGCCAGACGCGGCTCGTGTCGCACCTCCCGCATCAGGCCGTCGATCTGGCCCGAAGGGATGTAAGGGAGATTGGCGACGATCATTTGGAAGCGCTCCGGCAATGACGGGTTCTCCATGAGATCGCTTTCGAGGAAGCGAATCTTACCCGCGTCCCCGGCGTTGCGTTGGGCCACGGCGAGCGCAGCCGGACTTATGTCGAGGGCGATGATTTCCAACTGGGGAAATTTCTTGGCGAGAGAAAGGGCGAGGATGCCCGAGCCCGTGCCGACATCGAGCACAGGCAAGCCTTCCGGCTCGATGAGCTTGATCGCCTCTTCGAGGAGGATTTCGGTCTCCGGGCGGGGAATCAGGACATCGGGCGTGAGCGCAATGCGGTGCCCGGCGAAGGTGGTGGCTCCAAGCAGGTATTCGACCGGCTCGCCCTCGGCGCGGCGCTTGACGAGGGGACGCAGGCGGTCCATCACCGGGTCGGAGACGGGCTGGTCGAAATCGAGGTATAGTTGCATCCGGGTTTTTTGGAGGATGTCGGCGAGCATCAGTTCAATCGTCAGTCGTGGCGACGGGACATCATGCCTGGCGAAATAGCGCGTGGTGTTTTCGAGTAGCTCCAGCACGGTCATTTTAGAATTTTTGACGGAATTAACGGAATATACGGAATTTTTTAGGAGGGGGAGGCACGACCAAATTACTAAATTTTGCCAAATTACCAAATTAAAGGCACAAGACGGATTCATCGAAAAAGACTGTGATTCTCACACCTCAAAAAATTTGGAAATTTGGTATTCTGTCATTTTTCTCTTTCATGCAGCAGTCGCGGTTTCCAATTCCGCGAATTTTTGTTCCAGCGCGTGGGTAGCGAGGGCATCGAAAAGCTCATCGAGGTCGCCTTCCATGACGTAGGCAAGATTGTGCGCCGTGTAGCGAATGCGATGGTCGGTCAGGCGGTTGTCGGGGAAATTGTAGGTGCGAATCTTTTCGTTGCGATCGCCGTTGCCGATCTGGCTTTTGCGATGCTCCGCGTATTTGGCTTCCTCGTCGGCCACTTTCTTTTCGAGCAGACGCGAGCGCAGGATGTTCATCGCCTTGTCCTTGTTCTTGAGCTGGGAGCGCCCGTCCTGGCAGCGGACGGTGACCCCGGTGGGCCGGTGGGTGATCTGGACGGCGGAGTCGGTCGTGTTGACGCCCTGCCCGCCCGGGCCGCCGGAACGGCAGACGCTGATGTCGAGATCTTCCGGGCGGATGACAATATCGACTTCCTTGGCTTCGGGCAGCACCGCAACCGTGGCGGTGGAGGTGTGGACACGGCCCTGCGCCTCGGTCGCGGGCACCCGTTGCACGCGATGGACACCGCTTTCGTAGCGGAGCTTTTTGAAGACGTCGGAGCCATTCACCTGGAAGATGATTTCCTTGACCCCGCCCTTGTCGGAGGGACTGAGATCGAGCGTCTCGGTTTTCCAGCCGACCCGCTCGGCATAGCGGCTGTACATGCGGGCAAGTTCCGCGGCAAAGAGGGCGGCCTCGTCGCCGCCGACTCCGGCGCGAATTTCGACAATGGTATTGCGCGAATCATTTTCATCCGGGGGAACAATGCCGAAGCGGATGGTCTGCTCGGCCTTTTCGTACGCCGGACGAAGCGAGAGCAACTCATCCTGCGCCATTTCGGCCATCTCGGGGTCGGAGCCGTTTTTGGCCATGGCCTCGGCTTCGGAGAGGTCCTTTTGCAGCTTGAGCCAGCGTTGTCCGTCCGCGAGAAGCTGCTTGAGGCGCGAGTGCTCGCGCGTCAGTTCCTGGGCGCGCTGGGGATTGTCGTAGAGATCGGGGCGCGCCAGGAGGTCTTCCAGTTCCGCAAAGCGGCGGGAAAAGCGATCGAGATGAGGCATTAAATCCATGACGGGGAGATCAACAACAAAGGGAGGGACGCGACATCCAAACAAAAAGGGCGCAGACGCCGGATGACGGCAGACTGCGCCCGATGGAAAGCAGCTATTTTTTCTTCGCGGTCGAGGTGCCGGCCATGCGCGCTTCGGTGAGCTTGCTGGCGCCAAAACGCTTGGTGAACTTTTCCACGCGCCCGGCGGTATCGACGAATTTCTGCTGACCGGTGAAAAAGGGATGGCAGGCCGCGCAGATGCCGAGGCGGAGATTCTGTTTGGTGGAGCGGGTGTGATAGACCGCGCCGCAGGCGCAGACGATCTGGCTTTCCACGTATTCGGGGTGGATATTAGGTTTCATGGGAGTTGGGAAAACTACCTCAATGCCGCGGGAGCGCAAGAAGATTAATGGCTGCCCTGCGCGGTATCGAGGAGGTTGGCGACGGCGCTGAAAATAACCACGATGCGGGCGCCCAGCAACGACATGACGGCAATCATCACGATGGTGATGATGGCGAGGATCAGCGAGTATTCGACCAGCGTCTGCCCTTTCCGGGAGCCCAGGCGCGACTGGATCGAGGCGAAGATCGGTTGGAGGAGGGGGATCATGGGCGAAGGGTAAAGAGGCCGGATTCAAAATAGCTGAAAGCGAAGGCTTCCACAACGAAAGAGAGAGGTGAGTTGGAGCCGGGAGCGTTTTAAGAAGAGACTTGAGAGAATGGAACTGCTCAAACCTCCGAGCCAACGTGAGAACTAGTGGCTGCTTCCCGCGATTGCGAGCTGACTTGTGATGGTCGTGAATACGCCCTTGACCTGGTTGCCCAGGGCGATCAGGACGGAGATGGCGACCACGGAAATGAAGGCGAGAATCAAGGCGTACTCCACGAGAGTTTGGCCCTTCTTGCTCTTCATCCGGCGCAATGCGCTTTTAGCGCGAATAATTACTTTGTTGATCATTGTTTTTTCACCTCCCTTCCATAAAAAATGTTCGAAAATTGGTAGATTTGAGCCTGTTGTCGGCTTCGAGGATGCGATTAGGCTATACTTAACCATTTCGCGTGCCAATAGAAAAAACGGCCTGGGACGATATTTTACAAAAATAGTGAATACTCGCCTAAGTTGCTTTTGATAAGCAAATTGAAAAATGTAACAAAATTGTGTACAGGCTCAAAATAAAGGCGAAAAAGCCGCAAATAGGCTTCGAGAGAGGAGGCCTAAGCGTCACAAAAAAGAGAAGAGTGTAGGCTTTTACCTACCAATTCCTGACGCTAGGTAATTGTTGCCTGATCGTTGAGGAAGTCTCCCTCAACCTGGAGCGGTATGGCTACGGCTTCCTTTTCGCGAGCCTGCTGGAGCAGTTCATTCAAGGTGGCGGTGACTTGCTGGGCGTAAAACCTGACCAGGCCGATGTTGGTTCTTTCGCCGAAGATCGTGACGAGAAGGCATTCGTGGTGCAGGGCGCTCATCAGGATGTGCTGGCCATGTCCTTCATGGTAGAGAGCGCTGAATTCGGATTCACCAAGGCGCTTGGCCAGTTCGTGGGTGGCGGCGAATGAGCCGGCGGCCAGAGCGGAGAGGATGCTGAGATCGAGCTTGCCGGTATCACCCGACTGGGCAAAGAGATTGCCTCCCTTGTCGACCAGGGCCGACCATTGCGCCTCGGACTTGGCCAGGAATTCGGCCAGGCGTTGTTCGATGGCCATCTGGTCCTCGGCCGTTAACATTCCAATTCCGGTCATAGTGGTTCCTGGGTCAGGCGACAGCGTCGTTCGGGGTGGGAACGGGGGGATTGACCTCGGAAGGGGGTACAGCGACGGATAAATTGGGCTGGCTCATACCGGTGACGTTGGCGTTGGGGGTCTTGGAATATTTGGCGAGCAGCAATCGAGCCGCCGCATTGAGCGTTTCCAACACACCGGAGCCGGTTGCCGCCACCGACTCGAAAGCGAGCGCCCGGTTGGCGCGGTTGTTGAAGGTGAATTCGAGGTAGTTGATGGGAGCGGCGTTGGGAATGTCCCGCTTGTTGTACTGGAGGACGTAGGGGATTTGCACCAGGCTGAGGTGGTTCTCGATCAAATTTTCCTGGAGGTTGGAGAATGATTCGACGTTGTCGGCCATTTTGTCCCAATGGGAATCAACGACGAAAACGATGCCGTCCACGCCTTTAAGCACGAGCTGCCGGGTCGTGTTGTAGATGGCCTGACCAGGTACGGTGTAGAGCTGAAAGCGGGTGGTGAAACCGGGCAGGGTCTTGGTGTTGAGTGAGAGAAAGTCAAAGAAGAGGGTGCGGTCGGCATCGGTGGCGAGGGAGACGAGTTCGCCCTTTTGGGCGTGGGTGATCTGCTTGTGGAGCGTGACCAGATTTGTCGTCTTGCCGCAGAGAGCAGCACCGTAATAGACGATCTTGAGCTGAATTTCGCGGCTCGAATAATTGATAAAAGCCATACTTCGACTTTCGGAATACTAATCCCCGCGCACACTCAATCCCGCCAGGACGAATCGGGCCACTTTCATGTGGCGCTCGGGCATTTGGGGTAAACGGGACATGATGATGAGATAGAGATCGCGGCTGCGGAAGAGGTGGAAGCTGGTGCCCGACGAGGGGATGACCAGGGCGTCGGTCTCCTGCCCGGCGACTTCGGAGAACGATTTGTTGATCGATTCGAACATACGGGGGGCGAACGCGACGATGGCCTCCTTATCCAGGCCGGGAGGCGCCGTGCCAACGAGGGAGAGGCCGCTGCTCTGGCTAAGAAGACAGCCGGTCACGTCAGGCCAGCAGGAAATCCGCTCGGTGACATCCTTCAGCGAAATGGTCTGATCGGCGCGGAAACCGAGGAGTTCGTTGATGGAGAGCGGAATCTTGTTCTCGGGCGGCGCTTCACCGGTCAGGTTGGTGTAGGCGATTTTGGTCATGCCGGGGACATCGAGCAGTTCCTCCAATTTCTTGTAGGAGCCGATCTTGTCCCGGTGATGGACGATCGCGTTGGCCAGTTCCCTCGTGCAGTCGGGGATGTTTTGGACGAGATCATCGACCGTGCAGGTGTTGAGATTGAATGCGACCGAGGCCGGTTGGGCATGGGTTTCCGGTTCAGCAACCTCAGGCGCGGACGCGGCAGGCATCGAGACAACGGGAGGCCCAGGGTCAGCTTGGGCAACCAGCGCAGGCTCGGGCTGGGGCGGGGTTACCGCAGCAGTAACGACTTCAGGTTCAGGCTTGACCTCCGGTGTCGGCTGAAACGCGGCGATGGGGGTTTCGTCAGAAGCGACAGCCGGGGCGGGCTCGGAAATGGGGGGAGCAGCCACGACGGGCTCGGGAGCCGGGGGCGCTTCCGCAGGAGGTGTGGCAGCCGCGACGGATCCCGAGTCGGTGCTATCTCCCAATTGGGCCATGGCCAGAGCGGCCAAGCGCTGGAGATCATCGGAATTGGAATCGGGCGGTGGCGGAGGAGGAGGCGCTGGCACGGAGGCCGGTGCCTGCAGAGGGGGGGCAGATGTCGGGGTTAATGACGGCAGCGCGCCCGAGCGGCGCGATACCGGAGGCAAAGAGGTGGTGTGCCGGGGGGGAGGAGGGGCCGGGATGGCGCCGGTATGACGAGGCACGGGGGGGACCGGCGCGGTTGACTTGGCGGGCGGGGGATCGGTTTGGACCGGGCCGGGAATGGGGGGTCGGGGCGGCAGCACGGTAGTCGAGCGGACGGGAATCTGGATTTGGTCCGAGGTCACGGGTGGGCGCAAGGCCGGGGCGGAAAAGGAAGCAGTCGGAGGAGCCGGTTGATTCGGACGCGGCGAGGAGACGGATGGCGGGGTGGGCAGCTTGGTCACGGGTGGCATCGGCGGAGCGGCCAGCGTCGTGGCTGTCGTGCGCGAGGCGTTCAGGGGTTCTGCGACCGGGCGACGGGGCGGAACAATCGATTTGGTCTGCCGGATCAGTTCCGCCTTGTCGCGCGGGACGAATTCTTCCTGCGGGGCCTGGCTCTCCTCGATGATATTCGGCTGGGACTGCCTGCGGGCGCTTTCGGCCTGCTCGCGCAAAATTTCCTCGGTGAAGGGGTCGGCCATGTTGATGACAGAGGCATCGACATCCTTTTGATCCGGGCGCAGGGCCAGGAGGTCGGGCGGGATGCGCATGACGACGTCCATGAGAGGCAGGTTGATGACGCTGGGCAAATAACTGGCAATGGCTTCGGTGGGTTGCAGGTAACCGGCGGGGAAATGGGGGACGAGATCCTGGAGCGTCATTTCGACTTTTCCCGAGGGAAGCTGACCGAGGATCGAATTCATCGGAAGGCCGATTTCGGTCGCGGCGGCACCGCTGGCCTCGAATTTTGAGATATCCTCGGCCAGCACCTCGGGGGGCAGGCAGCGGAGGATCATGCCGATGGGAAGGTTGATTCTGCCACCGGGTGCGCCCATGGAGAGAGGCTTGGTGTTGTTCGTCTTGGCACCGGGGGGAGTGGGAAGGACGATGCGCTGGGTGGAACGGGTCGACTGGCTGGTTCCCGGACGGCTGGGCTTGAGGCCGGTGGTGGCCGTTCGGGGCATGGCCATGGGCTGGGTGGTGGCGACGCCGGAAGGGACGGCGGCGGGCATTAAACCGGTCGGTTGCGGGGGCTTGACCGAGGGAAATTTGCCGGTGTTGGGAGGTGTCTGGATTTTCGGCGGAGTCGGCTGCGTTTTTGCCACTGAGGGAGGAACTTCGGGTGGGTTTTTATCTTTTTTGCCGAACGAAAAAAATGCCATATGCTAGGGTAAGTAAGTTGTAAGCTTCTAAAGCTTGTCAAGCACGGTAGATGGTGCACTATTATCCCTCACTTGCAACAGCAAATATCGTCCCGATGAGCCACCCAAAAAGCAATCCTTCGCCCCATTCCGAACCATCCGCGACTTCGGGGTTTAGCGCCCAATCCCAGATGGGATTGCCGGAAGTTTTACAGATGTGTTGCCTAAGCCGGAGGAGCGGCCAGATCACGTTTCGCTCGGGCGAATCGTATGGTTTCATCTACATCCAGCAGGGCCGGGTTTTGCACGCCCTCTGCGGGTCGATCGAGGGCGAGGAAGCCATCTATTTCATGCTGCTCTGGCCGGGAGGCGGCTTTTCGCTCGATGAAGACATTCTCCCTCACAAGCGGACGGTGACTTTGACTTGGGAGCAGCTGCTTTTTGAAGGCGCGCGACGGGCCGATACCGGCATGACCGGGCCGAAGCCCTCCTCGCCGACGATCACCACGTCTGAACCGCTGACGATGCGGATTCAAGACAACCAGCCGAAGCTGACGGTGACGCGACCCGACCTGCCTCCGCTGGTATATCTTCTGGAGCAGGAGTACACCCATGTGGGTCGGGCCTCCAATAATGAGATTTCCCTCCCCTACCCCTCGATCTCGAACCGTCACGCGATTTTTGTCCATAGCGGGCCCGATATTGTTTTGCGCGACCTCAACTCCTCGAACGGCACCTATGTCAACGGTGAGATCATTTCCGAGGTGATTCTGAAACCGGGGGATCTGATTCAGGTGGGGACGGTCATGATCAAGTTCGAGCCGGGCGTGCGTCGGCCCAAGCTTCTGGCCCCGGAAAAGACGCCGCTCCAGAAACAAACGGGGGAATTGAAGATTCTGGCCAAGACCGGCGCGATTTACTACGAGAACCAGACGGTGAAGATGCCGACGCTCCCGGCCCGGCCCGCCGCGAAGGCCACGCCCGCCAAGGACGACAGCGCTTATGTGAAGGGAGAGTCGGCCATCAGCTATACCGACCTGGCCAAACCGGAGACGAGGAAAAAGTCGAGTCTCGTGCTTTTCTGCATCGTTCTGGTCGTCCTCGCGCTGATGGGCGGGGCTTGTTATTATTTCTTCCTCCTCCAACACGGAGCCCATTAGCCCCGCGACCTGACCCCCGCTGCAAGGCGGGAGAGTTTCCAATATGAAATAAGGGAGAAATTCTCCCGCCCATTGACGTTCCAACCATGCTGCATCCCGATTCACTCGCATCGCTCCAGAAGCTCTGCCAGAACCACGAGCGCTTTGTGGTCATTTCCCACGTCCGACCGGATGGCGACGCCTACGGATCGAGCCTCGGCCTCGCGCTCAGCCTGCAAGGCATGGGCAAGGACGTGAAGGTTGTGAATGCAGATGGCTTATCGCCGCTTTTTGAATTTCTTCCGGGCGGCAAAGGCCTGACCGCCACCCTCCCGGCGGCACCGGAGCCGGACCGCCTGATCATCGCCGTCGACTGCGCGGACCAGAAGCGGCTCGGCGCGGTCTTCGATCAATGGCAGCGGTCGCCCGACGTGAATATCGATCACCACGTCAGCAATCCCGGCTACGCGAAGCTGAATCTGATTGATGCCGAGTCACCCGCGACGGCGCAGGTGTTGTATGAAATCATCACGGCCTTGAAATGGCCGCTGACGCCCGAGGTGGCGGCGAATCTTTATGTCGGGATCATCACCGATACGGGCAACTTCCGTTACCGTCAGACGACGGCGCAGACGTTTGAAATCGCCGCCCAGCTGGTTAAGGCAGGCGCGGACCCGACCGACCTCGCCGAAGCGTGTTACCAGAGCTATCGCGCCGAGCGCCTGCTGCTTGTGGCGGAAGTCTTCAAGGCGATCCATTTCACCGATGACCATCGCGTGGCCTGGTTTTGCCTGACGCCCGAAATGTACGCGCGCAGCGGCGCGATCCCGGATGAAACCGAGGGGCTGATCGAATATTTGCAGGCGGTGAAAACCGTCGAGGTTGCCTTCCTGCTGGAATCGTTGCCCGACGGTCTGACCCGCGCGAGCATGCGTTCGCGCGGCACGGTTGACGTGCAGCGGATTTGCCAGGAATTTGGCGGGGGCGGACACCGGCTGGCCGCCGGGTTGAGGACCAAGCTCGATCCCGCCGCGCTGGAAAAGAAACTGCTCGATTTGATCGCAAAGCAATTACCCGAATAGAAAGTCACAAAATAAATTATGGAAGCAGACGGAGTTCTCCTCATCGACAAGCCCAGCGGATGCACCTCGCACGACGTGGTGGATTATGTGCGCAATCGTTTTCACTTCAAAAAAGTCGGCCACTGCGGAACGCTCGATCCGCTGGCCACGGGGCTGCTGATGCTGGTCATCGGCAAGGCGACGAAAATCCAGGACTTGCTGATGGCTGAGGACAAGGAATACGCCGCGACGATGAAGCTGGGCGCGGTGACCGATTCGCAGGACGCCGACGGCAAGACGGTCGAGGAAAAGCCGGTGCCCGAGTTGAGTCGCGAGCAGTTCGAGGCGGCCTTCAAGAAATATACCGGCGATTTTTATCAGATCCCGCCGATGGTCTCCGCGTTGAAGCAGGGCGGCGTCCCGCTTTACAAACTGGCCCGGGCCGGAAAAACGGTCGAACGCGAGCCGCGGCTCGTCCACATCAGTTCGTATATCATCGACGAAGTGGCGCTGCCGCTGATCAAGTTTCGCATTCAATGCAGCAAGGGCTTTTATGTCCGGACCTATTGCCACGACATCGGGCAGGATCTCGGCTGCGGCGCGCATCTTGTGCAGCTCAGCAGGCTCAAGTCGGGCAACTTTTCCCTGGAACGCGCCCTGAGTTGGGACGCGTTGCAGAAAACCACCGACGCGCAGGCGCTGCTGCCTTCGCTGCTGACCCTCCCCGAGGTCTCGCGCCTGCGGCGGAGATAAATTTCCGATTCCCGTGCTGATCGGCCCCGTTCCCCTCACCCAACTCGCCCCGCATCCCGGCGTCACCGGTCTGGCCATCGGTGTCTTCGACGGCGTGCATCTCGGGCATCAAGCGGTCGTGCGGAGCCTGGAGGGGAAGATCGCCGCGCTCACCTTTGAGCCGCACCCGCTCGCCATCATTGCACCCGACCGTGTGCCGCCGCGCCTGACGACGCTCGACCAGAAAGTCGCCTACATGCGCGCGCAGGGGACCGTGGCCGTGATCGCGGTGAAATTCGATGAGGAGTTGCGGAAGCTTTCGCCCGGCGCGTTCGTCGATGAGATCGCGCGCATTTTCCCCGATCTCCAACAGGTGGCCATCGGCGAAGGCTGGTCGTTCGGCCGCAATCGCGAAGGCAATGCGCTGCGCCTGGCCGACCTGGCGAAGGCGCACGGCTTCTCCGTCCAGGCGATCGCCCCCGTCTCGCTGGATGGCGCGCCGGTCAGCAGCACGCGGATTCGCGAAGCCATTCTCCAGCGCCGTTTCGACGAAGCGGCCCGCCTGCTCGGGCGTTCCTATGCGATCACCGGCAAAGTGATCCATGGCGAGGAACGGGGCCGGACGCTTGGCTTTCCGACCGCGAATCTCGCCGACGTGGAGCAGCTCCTGCCGCCGCGCGGAGTCTATGCTGTCCGGGCGCGCGTCGCGGGAAATCTCACCAAGTATCGCGCAGTGATGAATCTCGGCCAGCGCCCGACGTTCACCTCCAACGGCACCGACTCGCTCGAAGTGCATCTGCTCGATTTCAACGCCGATCTCTACGGGCAAAAGCTCTGGGTCTCGGACCTGCACTGGCTCCGCGACGAGCAGGCCTTTCCCGACGCGGCTGCCCTTAAGGCCCAAATCGCCGAGGACATCGCAAGGGCAAGGGCGATTTTGTAACGGCGGTTGGTCAACGCGGCGCGACTACTTGAACTCTTTCGCGCTTGGCGGCGGCGATAAGGTTTCCATCCAGAGAGGCCAGGAGATAACCCCCTTCCACCGCCAGACGCAAATACTCGGCATCGTACGCGGTAAGTTGGTGCTTGTCCGAATAGAGGCAAAGCGTGGGCAAGTCTGCCGCCGTTGGAGCTGGCAATATCGTCAGCGAAAGTCGCGGTATTTGCATCAGCGCAGCTTCACGGAAGTTCCGATCGATGCGCCTTCGACGCTGTGCGTTAAACAGGAGATTTGTTATTTCAAGCAACCAGACACTCGGAACAAAGATGTTCTTTTCAGAATGCATCTGGCTCAGAACCCATTCTGAATAGTCATTTTTCTCGTCCTTGAGAAACCAACTAGCGGAGACCGAAGCATCAACCAGGATTCCTTTCACTTTCGACCCCAGTTTTTCAACTCGACGATTTCCGCGTCAGAAAACTTTTTTCCCGGTTTGAGATATTTTTTTCGAAATTCCATGATGATGTCCCTCGGCCCTTGTTTTTTGGCGCCAGCGACAGGTGAAAGCGCCGCCATGGGCTTGCCCCGTTTCGTGATCACGAAGGACTCGCCACGCGCGACCCGTTCGAGCAAATCGGAAAGATGGGTTTTAGCGCTGAAGGCTCCAATGGTTTTCATACAACCAGTTTATATGACAACCAACTAGTTGACAAGACCATCAACGACCCAAACGGGCCCGTTACCTTTCGCTACTTCCCTTTGGGGCCGGCATAGACGTAGTGAAAGAAATCGACATCGACATAGCCGTCGTCGCTTTTGTTGTTGAAGCTATAGATACCGATGCGGTCCCCGCGGTAATGTCCCCACGTCAATTGGTAGGGATCGCCAAAATCGGTGAAAGTCTGGCCGTCAAAACTATAGGAATACTGGCTCTTGCCGCTGAGGTCCCAGGTTGATTTCAGCCATAAATTCGTGCCGGTAATTTCGGGGCCGGGAGTGTTCTTTCCGTTGAGCCGGTATTCAAGGGTCCGCGTGGAGCCGTCCTGG
>Ga0302319_10005183_pt1 | contig 26314 bp, 26 predicted proteins | sample Bog_T0_2_FD_203319 | JGI IMG/M metagenome (GOLD analysis project Ga0302319, IMG submission 203319) | Peat permafrost microbial communities from Stordalen Mire near Abisko, Sweden - Bog_T0_2 | ecosystem: Environmental > Terrestrial > Soil > Wetlands > Peat | place: Sweden: Abisko, Stordalen Mire... | reverse complement strand
GTTATTACATACACATTAAATGTAACAGCAGTAAACGGAACTGTTGTTAGTAACCCAAGCCAGGCAAATTATAATATCGGAACAAATGTACAGCTTACTGCAACACCAAATGCAGGTTATACATTTACCTCCTGGAGCGGCGATGCAACTGGTTCATTAAACCCCTTAACGGTTACGATGAACGCGAATAAAAATATTACAGCTAATTTTACTGCAACTGTGGTGAACCCACCGCTTTTCACCTCCATTTTCGCAGCGTTTGGGGGAAGCGCGGGAATGACCAACCAGGGTATAAATACCGTTATTAACGGAGCTATTGGTACCACAGCTGTCGCCACGGCTATAACCGGCTTTCACGACGGGCTAACGGCCGATGTTTATACAGAAACACCGCTTAATGTCGGGCTTGTAACCGGTGGAATTGATGCCGCCCCACCCTTTCCTGGAACTGCGCCTAAATTTGCCATCGCCACCCAGGGCCTGGCTGCGGCCACCGCTTTTTATATCAGTATTTCGCCAGCTAATATGCCGGGAGGTACTGACCCCGGGGCCGGAGAATTGGGCGGCTTAACTTTAGCGCCAGGTACCTATCAGGCAGCAAGCGGCACTTTTAAAATAACAAATGGAAACCTTACACTCGACGCCAAAGGTAATCCGAACGCGGTTTGGGTATTCCAGACAGCGGCGGCACTAACAGTTGGTATTGCCGGCCCGGCAGGCGCCCGCAGTGTTATGTTAGTAAACGGCGCCCAGGCTCAAAATGTTTATTGGTATGTTGGCAGTGCAGCGACTATTAACGGGGCAGGCGGAGGTGTTATGGTGGGGACCATCATTTCTTCTGCGGGGATTAGTTTCTCAACTGCCGGAAACGCTGTTCAAACCGTACTTAACGGAAGGGCCATTTCATTAGTTGCTTCGGTTACTATGGTAAACACAACCATTAATATGCCTTAACGCGATAAACTATTGGTCCAAAAACCAATCTATTAATCCACCCCGATATTGTCGGGGTGGATTAATAAATGATAAAATAAACAGAAAATTAATTTTAAATAAAGATGCGATATGTTACTAATAAATAAAATAATGCAAAAAATTACCATGTGTTCTATAATGGTGATTATTGCCTGCACAACCGCGATGGGGCAAACTACAGCACCCATTTGGTGGTATGGTGCGTCAGGCGCGGCCAATTTTAATTTCTATACCGGCACTACACAACAATTAAACAACTCACTGATCGTTCCAACGGCCTTTCATAAAGCAAATGGTGTGGAACCATACGGGTCACTTTTGATTGAATACAGGCCAAACAGGATATTTGGCCTGATGCTGAATGTTGGTTACGATGGTATCGGTGCAAAATACGACAACGTTGTGGCGCCATGTGATTGCCCTGCTACCTTAAAAACCGACTTAAATTATATTTCTGTTGAACCCAGCCTGCGTTTAGGTTTTAATTCAACTTATCTCTACTTCTTCGCGGGACCAAGTTTTGCTTTTAATATTAACAGGGATTTTGCCTACACGCAGGTAGGGCAGCAAAATACCAATGCTGATTTGAGTTCTGTTTATAAATCTATGGTTTCGGGTCAGGTTGGGGTTGGATATGACATAATGCTTTCGCCAGCAACCAGCGTGACAAAGGTTAGCCTTTCGCCATTTGTATCTTATCATCCATACTTTGGCCAGGACCCCCGCAGCATCGAAAGTATCTCAATAACAACATGGAGGGCCGGTATTGCCCTTAAATTTGGGAAAGGTCACAAAGCACCGGTAGTAATCGCCCCGATAATAATTCCTCCGGCGCCGGCGGATGTTACATTTACAGTGGTTGTGCCTGCTACGGTACCATTGAAACGCCAGGTAAGCGAAACTTTTCCTTTGCTTAACGCAGTATTTTTTGACGAAGGTTCAACAGATATACCGGCAAGGTATGTAATGCTTACTAATGACCAGGCATCAGGCTTTAAAATATCGCAATTGCAGGACCGGGCGTCAGAAAGTATGCCCGGACGGTCTGCAGGGCAATTGAATGTGTATCATAATGTTTTGAATATAATAGGCGACCGTATGCGTTCAAATCCCGGCGCAGTCATATCATTGGAGGGATCTTCAGCCAAAGGGCCGGATGATGCAAAAGCGCTTGCCGGGTCAGTTAAATTGTATCTCGTAAACGTATTTGGAATCGATGCGTCAAGAATTGCTGTTGAGGGGGGCTATAAAGCGCACCCGTCATCCGAACATCCGGGCGGTACAAAGGACCTGGGATTATTGCAGGCGGAAAACCGCAGGGTTGATATAGAGACTACCTCACCGGAATTGTTGGTTGAAGTGGGCGGCGGAATGATGAAACCTGTTCAAATCAACTCCACACAGGTTGATCCGCTTGATAGTCATGTTGTATTCAACATCGACTCAGCTCAGCAACTGGTTAAATCATGGTCTGTTGATGTGACAGATCAGAATGGGGTTGTCCAGCATTTCGGTCCTTATACAAGCGGCCCGCAGAGTGTACCGGGAGCAACCATTTTAGGTACCAATGCTGCAGGAGATTATAAGATAACGATGATCGCCGAAATGAATAATGGTTCAACTGTAAAAAAGGAAAATTCAGTTCACCTGGTACGCCAGGACGAGACTATTGAAAAAGGTTACCGCTACAGCATTATTTTTGATTTTGATAAAGCAAAGTCAATAGCTGAATATCATAAATTTTTGACTGATATTGTAGCGCCTTTAATAGTAGATGGTACAACGGTAATCATTCACGGCCATACAGATATTATTGGAACGGAGGAACACAATCAAAAATTATCAGAAAACCGAGCGCAAGAAACTCAAAAGATACTTGAGGGTGCATTAGCACAATCTGGTCGGAGCAATGTAAAGTTTGAAACTTTCGGTTTTGGCGCAGATGTAAACCATTTGCAGTTTGATAACAATTTTCCCGAAGAGCGTTTTTATAACAGGTCAGTTATTATTGATATAGTGCCGGCTAAGTAAGCACTCCATTTATTCCTGTTAAAATAAAAAGCGCCGTTTAAACACTGCCCCCAAAAAGTTATACACTATTTGGGGGCATTTTTATTTATCCTTTTTATTGATTTACACCGTCTTTTCCGATTTTCTCAGCTTCTGCCAGCCAATTATTATTATTGCTGCTGTACCTCCTGTTATACCGATTAAAATTGGCCCGCTGGTGTAATTGAAGGAAGGATAAAAACGTAGAATAAGGTATTGAATTAGTAATTCTGCAAAAAGGATAATTATTAAAGCCCAAGCGTTTTTATATTTCATTATCACCTCATTTGTGTAAAGGTAGTAAATTTTATAAATGGCAAGTTTAACTGCCGCCTTTAAAAAAGCAGCACATCGTGCCGATTTATTTCGGCATCCCAAAGGATATTCACACCTGACAGATTGCCGACTTGCTTGTTGCATACCTGGCCGGTGTTTACCTGTATGGTGGGATGCCCCAATAAATCGGCACGACATGCTACACGAAAGGATGTCTTAAATTGCCCGAATCATGCGCCAATAAAAAGGCCATTTCATCTTTTTTGACGAAATGGCCTCTTTTATTGACTTACGAAATAAGATTTAACTATTCACCCAATCAACTCACCCAATAGCTTTCGGCTCAACAACTCACTTCTTATCTTAAATCCTTCTTTCCAAAGTCTACAATTATCGGAGTCGCTACGCAAATAGATGAGTATGTGCCGAAACAAACCCCTATAAGCAACGCAAAAGAGAACCCGCGGATAACATCGCCGCCGAAAATAAAGAGTACCAGTAATATTAATAATACCGTTAACGCGGTAATAATGGTGCGGCTTAATGTATTATTAATCGCGTCGTTAATAACGTTTTTAGGGTCATCGGTTTTCGCATGGTGCAGGTTCAGGAATTCACGGATACGGTCAAATACCACCACTGTATCGTTAATGGAGTAACCTATTACAGTAAGTATGGCAGCTATAAATGACTGGTCAATATCAAGCGAGAACGGCAGCAAGTCTTTAAACAAGGAGAAAAACGACAATACCATTAACGCGTCGTGCGCGGTAGCAACCATCGCGCCCAAACTAAATTGCCATTTACGGAAGCGGATGAGTATATAGGTTGATATAATGATAATGGCAAAGATTACTGTTAAAGCAGCCGACCTTTTGAGCCCGATAGCGATAGTAGGGGCAACTTTTTGCTCATTTACAATATTCGCTTTCGTTATAGCTGTTTCCGGTTTAGAATCCAGCGCTTTTATTAGTGCATCCCGCACTTCGGCATCAGCATTTTTTGCGGTATCGTTAATCAGGTATTCAGTTGTTACACTTAATCTGTCGCTGCCGTAAGTTTTAACCTGGTTATTACCTTTGCCTAATTTGTTTTCAACAATCAGTCGTACGTCTTCCGTACCGACGTTTTTACTATTAAACTTTATAATATAAGTACGGCCGCCCACAAAATCAACACCATAGTTAAAACCTTGCGTATACATTGATATTAAACCTGCTACAATAAATGTACCTGAGAAAATATAATATTTAAAACGGTTTTTTACGAACGCGTAATGGGCATTTTTAAAAGTATGTGAACTCCACGGGTGAGAGAACTTAATGTCCCATCCCTTTTCGATCATATACTCAAAAATAAGCCTTGATATCAATAAGGAGCAGAACAATGAAGTAACGATACCGATCATTAAAGTAATGGCGAAACCTTGTATGGTACCTGTTCCAAAAACAAAGAGGATTAAGCCCGTTAGGAAAGTACTTATGTTCGAATCGAGAATGGAAGACATGGCATGTTTAAAACCATCGGCAATTGATATGCGCAAAGATTTTCCCAGGGCGAGTTCTTCGCGCACACGTTCATAGATCAGTACGTTGGCATCAACAGATATACCGAGGGTTAAAACTATACCCGCTACACCAGGCATGGTTAAAGTCGCCCCAAGGCTTGTTAATACCCCCATCAGGAAAAATATATTGATAATAACCGCAACAACGGCCACTGTGCCTGCGCGGTTATAATAGGCGATCATAAACACCAATACCACAAGCAAACCGATAAGGCTTGATAACAGGCCATCATGGATCGCTTCCTGTCCTAATGAAGGGCCTACAACCTCTTCTGCGACGATATGGGCAGGAGCGGGCAAACGGCCGGCCTTTAATACATTGGCTAAATCTTTCGCTTCTTCCACAGTAAAGTTACCTGAAATAGATGACACGCCGCCCGAAATTTCATTTTCAACTACGGGGGCCGAGTAAACGTTGTCATCTAAAACAATCGCTATTTGTTGTTTATTATTTACATCGGCGGCGGCGGCGGCGGTTACACTGCGCCATTTTTCGGCACCCTGCGAGTTCATCACCATTACCACTTCAGGACTCCCTTTTTGGTCGACATCCGGACGTGCATCGTTAATCACAGTGCCCTCTAGTACAGGGCCGTTTCCGGCGCCAACCAACTTTATCGCGTAAAGTTCAAATATTTTTGTTTTGTCCTGTGGTTTTACCGACCAAAGGAATTTCATACTTTGCGGAATAATCGCCTTCACCTCGGGACTACGGAGGTATTTGTTTACCTTAGCCGTGTCTTTTACCTCCGCACGGCCAACGATTGAACCATGGCCTATTTCTGAGCCCTGCCCATTTTGGCCTTGATAAATTGTTGGTCTTAAAACACTGAACAAAGGATTCTCTTCAGCCAGCTGAGATTTATTAGCTAAGGCTGATGTATCTTTAATATTGCTTTTTTGCAATTTATTCAATAAAGCCAGTGCGCCTTTCGCCTGGGCGGCTGTATCCTTGCTTGATGCTAATTTTTTAGCTTCTTCAACAGTAGTATCTTTTTTAGCCGATTTAACTTTAGCCGCTATTAAACTATTGATGTTTTGAAATAATGGGAAAACCTGCGCATTATCATAGGTTTGATAAAATTCAAGTTTCGCGGTTGCCGATAAAAGCCTGCGAACACGGTCAGGGTCCTTCTCACCAGGAAGCTCGATTAATACACGACTTGTCCCTGTTTGAAGCTGTATATTTGCATTAGTAACGCCAAACTGATCAATACGATTTTCCAGAATTGTGTAGGACTGCTGCACAGCAGTGCTTGCCTCGTCTTTAAGGTAGGTTGCAACCTCGCTGTTGGGCGCATTATATTTCAGATGGTCCTGGTTGTCCTTGGTTGAAAAAATAGCTGCCAGCTTACCGTTGGGGTTTAGCTTTTCGTATTCGTTCACAAATAAGGTAATATAATCCGTTTGACTCGAAATAGCATCAACAGTGGCGGCATTCAGCGCCTGGTTAAATACTACGTCGGGATTATTGTTTGATAATTTTTTAACAAGTTCGCTCAACGAAATTTGCATAGTTACGCTCATCCCGCCTTCAAGGTCTAATCCCAGCGCAAGCTCTCTTTGCCTAACGTATTGGTAATCGTGCTTTAACAGCGGGTATACCGGCTGCGTAGCCATCGAATCCAGGTAAACTTTCTCTTTAGTTGTATCGCCCTTGGCGTAAACCCTGGCATCATTTTCAACTTTATGCCCCACCCATGTAAACGAAAGCTGGTATAAACATACTAAAGACAGCACTATGGCGAAAAATATAACAACCCCTTTACTTTGCATTGTGTTTAATGTATTTGTAATTAATTAGTTTATAAGCTTTTTAAATAAGACGGCAAATCTAATAAAATTTCCTAAGCATGAAATTTTATATTGTTAAAAAAGAGGCGAAAGGCGAAAGGTAAAAGCAGAAAGGTGAAGGCAAACACTAAAAGTATTAAATCTTAAATTCAGCAATCTGTTTTATTTGGTTTATAAAAGGTATATTTAACGGTACTATAAGCGGTTTTGGGTTTGGAAAAATATTTTCATACTGGACAAAGATATTTTGGTATTGCTCTCTTAGTATGTTGCAAAGGCAGGACAACCAAGCGTCAATTTTAAAGGATCATACCTCTATTTTGAAAAACCTGATTGAAGTAGTCAGGGAGTCAAATGAAAGTATGGTTAGTTTTTTTACTGAACAACGGGAATTTATTGCTGAACAACGGGAATTTAATGCTGACCAAAGAGAATTCAATAAACAGATTCTCACTGAAATAAAAGACATAAAACCTCGCTCTCCGCGTTAGTACGATTAGACAGCCGGTTAAAGGCAATTACGGAAAGATAAAACAGATTTGAAGAAAAACTGGCGAAGGTAGAAAACCTTTTAAAAGCATCTTAAAAACATGGTTTTTTAAACATGTTCCAGCGTAATAAAAGAATATGCTATTGGATTTTTAGCATCTGGCTGATAATCTTCACGGGAAACTTCTATCCATTCCACTTTACTAATTTCAGGGAAAAAGCTGTCCCCCTCGAATTCCTTATGTATAATGGTTAAATAAATCCGGTCTGTCAGGTTTAACGATTGTTTATAAATTTCGGCGCCACCCACAATAAATACTTCATCGTGTCCTGCACACAAGGCTAACGCAGATTCGATTGAACTTACCACTTCGCAGCCTTCAATGGTAATTGGTTGCCTGGTTATGATAATATTTCTGCGTTTAGGTAAAGGTTTACCAACAGAATCATAAGTTTTACGCCCCATAATAATGGTATGGCCGGTAGTTATTTCCTTAAAATGCTTAAGGTCATTTGGAATGTGCCAAAGCAATTTATTGTCTTTACCGATAACATGGTTTTCTGAGATAGCTACAACGATGGAAACTTTCATTAGTTCATTGGTTCATTGGGATTTGGCTGTTTTAGATTGAAGCCAAAGTTTTATTTCATCAAATCGTATTTTGCCTTTACTTGCCGATAAAACCATTTGATATTTTTCACTTTGACTTGCTTTGATAGTTATGCTATTTTTAAATAACAGGAACTTCATCAATACAAAAGCTGTTCGTTTATTTCCATCAACAAAAGGATGGTTAATAATAATATTCTCAAACAAAGCGGTTGCTTTATCAACAGGCGAAGTATATAAATCATTCGAATCAAAAGCCGCAAAAGGGCGGTTTAATGCGGCTTCTAATCCACCAATGTCCCTAATGCCCTTACTACCGCCAAATTTGTTAATTAAATTATTATGAATATACAATGCTGTTTTTGATATCTATCATTGAGCAAGTTTTTCGAGCAGCTCCCTATCTTCTGATAGGGTTTGTTTCATGAATTTGGCCAGTTGAATATTCTCCGACGGTTGTTTTTGTAATTCTTTCAAATATTGCAAAACATCAGTCAATACTTCTTCGGGCACCTGGTCAAGTACTTTTTGTATTTCAGTTTTTACTTGTACAGAAATCATTTACAAATTTAATGTTTTAATTTATCAAACAGCAACGACTGCCTTAATATGCGGCCAGGGGTCATAGTTCTCCAGCGTAAAATCTTCAAATTTAAATTGAAAAATGTCTTTTACTTCCGGATTAATTTTCATCGTGGGCAATGGCCGTGGTTCGCGGCTTAGCTGAAGTTTGGCTTGTTCCAGGTGATTATTGTATAAATGCGCATCGCCGAAAGTATGAACAAAGTCACCATAATCCAGATCACATACCTGAGCTACCATCATGGTTAACAACGCATAGGACGCAATGTTAAAAGGTACGCCAAGAAAAATGTCAGCGCTCCGCTGGTACAACTGACACGACAGCTTGCCTCTTAGCTCCCCCGCCGACTGGCGTGGGTTGGGGAGTGGGGGTTCTACATAAAATTGAAAAAGACTGTGACATGGAGGTAAGGCCATTTGGTTAACATCGGCGACGTTCCATGCAGAAACTATCATCCGGCGCGAATCCGGATTTGTTTTTATCTGTTTGATTACCTGGCTGATCTGGTCGATATGCCCGCCGTCGGGCTTTGGCCACGATCGCCATTGATAGCCATAAACCGGCCCCAGATTACCATCGGCGTCCGCCCATTCATCCCAAATACGTACGCCATTATCCTTTAGATATTTAATGTTGGTGTCCCCGCTTAAAAACCAGATCAGTTCATGTATGATGGATTTGAGGTGCAACTTTTTTGTAGTCACCATTGGGAAACCATCCTGAAGGTTAAAACGCATCTGGTAACCAAACACGCTGAGCGTACCGGTGCCGGTGCGGTCATGTTTTTGGGCGCCTGTTTCCATTACATGGGCCATCAGATCGAGGTACTGTTTCATTTGTTGGTTGATTAAGTTGATTGGTTGATTGGTTGATTAGGTTATTTAACATACGGGGAGTTAAAACCATTCACTAATCAACTTAATCCAGCTCAATCAACTAATTTAAAATGCAAATAAAAATAATCTATTTTTGGTATCCTACGATTGTTCAAAAATACATAGATGTTAATGATTTCAAATTATAGCGGCAGGGATTCTTTTCACTGCTCACTTAAGCAACTCAGTCAACTATTCAACTAATCTGCATGATCATATTCCCAAATGCTAAAATAAATATCGGCCTAAATATCGTCAGTCGCAGGCCGGACGGTTATCATAACCTGGAGACTATTTTTTATCCTGTAAACATCAAAGATGCATTAGAAGTAATTACTTCAGACGTTTTTAAATTCCAATTTTCCGGGTTGGAAATACCTGGCCGGGTTGAAGACAACCTTTGCGTTAAAGGTTATAATTTGCTAAAAAAAGATTTCGGCCTGCCACCGGTAAAAATACACCTCCACAAACATATCCCGATAGGTGCGGGACTTGGCGGCGGATCGGCAGATGCGGCATTTTTTATCCGTTTACTAAACCAGCATTTCGGCATTGGCCTTACTGATGATCAAATGATGGCCTACGCAAGGCAATTAGGCGCCGATTGCGCTTTTTTTATCCAAAACAAGCCTGTATTCGCTTTTGACAAGGGCGATGAGTTTGAACCCATAAAGCTTGATCTTTCCGCCTATAAAATAATAGTTGTTATGCCGGCTGTTCACGTTTCAACAGCGGAAGCCTATAGTGGCGTAAAACCGGGACCAGCCAAAGAATCATTAATGGAATTGATTAGCTATCCGGTGAACGAATGGAAAAACTTTATTAAAAATGATTTCGAAACAAACATCTTTAAAAATTATCCGGAAATACGTGGGGTAAAAGCAGCATTATACGAAGCCGGGGCCATTTATGCCAGCATGAGCGGGAGCGGGGCCTCCGTGTTCGGGATATTTGACAAAACACCTGATTTAGGTGAGTTGGAGAAAACGGGTATTTCGATTTATTATTGATGAATTTAGATTTAATTAATATAATCTTTATCATGGTCGCTTAATGTGCCATGGTTACGCTTCTCAAAATTGTTGTCAAAAGTGTCCCCGTTTATTTTTTTAATTCTTTTTGGACGACCAACGAGTACGCCTAAAATAAAAGCGAAGAGCCCTGCTCCAATCATCAAAATTAATTTTGAGATATTAAAACTTGTCCATAAAAAGACAAAATTAACCTTGTCGGTGTTTTGAGTAAACACGATCGTCAACAGTATCGTGACCAGAAGAATAAACAATGATTTAATTCGCATTTGTTTTGGTTTAACATTTTATACAATATGAGATTTTTAAACAAGTAATAAAAATTCTTTTCTTTTTCTGGAAAAATCGAATAGGGGGGAAGCCCGTTTTTGAAAACTGAAACTTGACAAAACGCGTCTCTAACCGGTAATTAAAAGCTCCATATTTTAATGTCAAACAATGAAAAAGGTTAATCCGGATTTGCTAGATTAATTTAATATTTTACTTCACATATATATAATAACTAACTGATAAATAATGAGATATTGAAATATTATCAGGATTAAAAAACCATTGCTATAATTATTAGTAATTTTAATTTATAAAATTGATTTATACGTGAACTTTTCGTTTATAATATATATTTAATTATTAGATTTATAAATAGTTATGAAAAGTAATTTTATGACGTTTATGAATTTTATTATTTTTAATTTGTGTTTTTTTCGATATTTTGTTTATTTTCAAATTGTAAACCTGAATAATTCTGTAATGCTTTGTATCACTTCAAGTCATGACTTCGTAATGGTTTAAAAGCAGATAAGGTTATGAAAAATTTTTTAAAGTTTTTGGTTGTTTTAGTTGCTGTGGCAAGTATCTCATCATGTTTAAAGAGCACCGTCGCCCCTTTAAAAAATACGGGAAATGGACATACTGATTCTTTAAAAACCACGAGCAATGGGTCATCTGATCCTTTGGAGGCTTCGGATACCATCGCTACCACCCAATCTTCTATGGCAGGCAAATGGAGTATTGTAAACGATTCCACAGCTATACAATTCTGGGGCTTGTGGAACGGCCGTGCTCCGGCTGGTGTAAACTACCTGGGCAAGTCTTCTGATTATTATAATTTTTTGTCAAACGGTACATTATATACATCGGAAAACAATGTTTTAGATACGGCAACTTATGTTGTTATGCAACATGACACCATGCAGTTTACATATCCTTACCCTATTTGGCTCAATCCTGCAAAATACGTTGTCAGCAATCATACAGCGAATACGATGACATTAACCAATGCTTTCCCAGCCGTATCTCCTGAAACCATATCTATCCATATAATTAATTTGAAAAAGTAAACGAAACCGGATTGATTTATAACAAAGGACCAGGAATATGCTCTGAGCAATTTTGGTTGATTTTCGAAAATGATTTGAAGCCAAAGTTTTATTAAGCGGATATTTTTTCTTTTTTTCGTTCGTATATCTTTTTATGAGTAATTGGGTATAGTAAAATGGTCGACAAAATAATCACCGCTCCCGCCCAAAAACCCGGGTTCATTTTGTTCTTGTCGCCAAAAAAAATAAACGCCAGTATAATACCGTAAACAGGCTCCAGGTTTGTGATCAGCGCCACCCTGAATACCGAAATTTCACGCATTACGGACACCCCGGCAGCATAAGCAATGGAAGTACATATGGTGCCAAGTATGAGCAGGTATACCATATCAGCATGGGTCGGAATCATATTTTTATTAAACCCGCTTGTGAAAAGAAGGTAAACTGTTATCCAGAAAAATGCGCCCGACAGTTCATAAAAGGCGATTACTGTGGCTTCGTTCCTGTGTACAAGTTTTGAATTTATGATGGCAAAAAGACTGGCGACTACCGCACTGATCAGGCCAGCAATTATACCAGTGGCGTATTGTGTTTCGAATTTAAAAATTAAAACAATACCGGTTATAATGAGGATACCAACCAAGATCTGCAGTTTTGAAATACTTCTTTTATTGATCAGCGGATCGAAAATTGCCGTAAATAATGTAATGGAAGACAGGCAAACCAGCGTAACGGCAATAGTTGAAAGTTTTATAGATGCAAAGAAAAGTACCCAATGACAGCCCACAAGCGCTCCGGTGAATATAAATTTAAAAAAAGCTTGCCAGCTAACCTTAAAGTTTATTTTAAAAAAAATAAAATAAAGGAATAAAGATGTGGAGGCAATAAGCACCCTGAACCAAACCAGGCTCACGGCCGAAATAGATATGAGGGCGCCAAGGACACCGGTAAACCCCCAGATAATAACTGTAAAGTGAAGTAACAGTAGGTTTTTATTAATCACCGCGCGGGGATTTTCCAGGCTCATTATTTAGGCGCTTTTAAAAGTAGATAATACCCGACCAATCCAAACAGCACGTTTGGTATAGACACGCAAAGCAAAGGCGGCAGGCCCCCCTTCGTAGCAAAAACCAACGCAAAACGATCGACAACAATATAGGTAAAGCATAAAAAAATACCGATCCCGAGGGGCAAGCCAATGCCCCCCCTTACCTTTCGGGAGGATATAGATACGCCGATAAGTGTAAGTACGTAAGCCGAAAGAGGATAAACAAACCGCTTGTATTTTTCATACTTCATTTCCTGTAAAGCTCCCGTTCCCCGTAATTTGTCTTTTATAATGGCCCTGCTTAAATCACTTGTGGACATAGCCGAATAAACATTATCATAAGCGATAAAATCAGTGGGGCGCATATCTAAAACTGTGTCTTTGGCCTTGTTCATGCCATCCACCCATTTTTCTTTTAAGCCATTTATATACTTAATGCTATAGTTCCTGATTGTCCATACTCTCTTTAGTGAATCGTAGGAAATTGTGCTGGCCACCCATTTTTCTTTTAACTGGTCGCCATTAAATTTTTCGAGTACAAACTGATATCCTGTGTGAACGGAATTGTCATATTGCTGCAAATAAACAAAAGTATGCTTATCCAGCTGTATGTGCACTTCAACTTTTGTTGGATCATCAGCATTAAAATTATTTGCGTTTTCGAAGGTTATTTTTAACTTGTTGGTATATGGGATCAGGTAAACATTTGCAAAAAAGGAAACAATAAATATTAAGGTGGCACAAATGAAATAGGGTCTTAAAAACCGGTTAAAACTTACCTGTCCGCTTAATATAGGTACGATTTCAGTTTGATTGGCCATTTTAGCCGTAAAGAATATCACTGCGAGAAAATTTATCAGCGGCGATAACAAATTCATATAAAAGGGTATGAAGCCCGCGTAATATTTAAAAGCAATTTCTTTGAAAGTAGCGTGGTTTTTCAAAAAGTTATCAAGGTGTTCCGAAATATCAAAAACCACGGTTATTATCACAAATATTCCGAGGGTAAAGACGAAGGTGCCGATATATTTTTTTATAATATATCGGTCGATAACTTTCAAATATTTCTTTATTATTGCCTCCATTACAGCCTTTGTCCTAAACGGTTAACCATTGTTTTTTTCCAGTTATAAAATTCTCCTGATATAATTTTTCCCCTTGCCTCGTTTACCAGCCACAAATAAAAATGCAGGTTGTGCAAGGTAGCTATCTGCGCCCCTAATATTTCGCCCGAATGAATCAGGTGACGTAAATAAGCCTTTGAATATGCCGTATCTGCAAAAAGGGCGCTCTCTGCTTCAATAGCCGAAAAATCATTTTTCCATTTTTCATTCTTTATATTTATAATACCTTCCTTTGTAAAAAGCATCCCGTTACGCGCATTCCTGGTTGGCATTACGCAATCAAACATATCAATTCCCAATGCGATATTTTCAAGTATATTAACCGGAGTGCCTACACCCATTAAATAACGTGGTTTTTCCTCTGGTAATATATTACAAACAATTTCTGTCATGGCGTACATCTCTTCGGCAGGTTCACCAACGGATAATCCCCCAATGGCGTTGCCTTCACGTTCAAAAGATGAGATAACCTCGGCAGATTTAATACGCAAATCTTTGTAAACGGAGCCCTGTACAATGGGGAATAACGATTGATGATAACCATATTTCGGTTCTGTGCTGTCAAAATGTTCACAACAACGTTTTAGCCAGCGGTGGGTCATTTCGATTGATTTTTTGGCATAAATATACTCGCAAGGATAGGGGGTGCACTCGTCAAACGCCATAATGATATCAGCACCAATAATGCGCTGTATGTCCATTACATTTTCGGGTGTGAAAAGATGTTTGGATCCATCAATGTGCGACCGGAAAGTGACACCCTCTTCTTTAATTTTTCTAACATCCGTCAATGAATAAACCTGGTATCCGCCGCTGTCAGTTAAAATTGGCATATCCCAGCCGATAAACTTATGAAGTCCGCCCGCCTTTTGAAGCGTATCCTGGCCTGGCCGCAGGTATAAATGATAAGTATTACCTAATATAATTTGCGCCTTAATGTCGTTTTTAAGTTCACGCTGGTGTACAGCTTTAACCGTACCGGCAGTGCCAACCGGCATAAATATAGGAGTTTGTATAACGCCGTGACTGGTGACCATCTCACCGGCTCTTGCTTTTGAAAACGGATCTTGCGCTTTTAAGTTGAATTTCATTTTAGGGTTGCAAAATTAGCGAATTGATTTAGTTGCAAAGGTTAAAAACGTTGTAATAAGTTATAAAGGTTAAAAACGTTGAAAAGGAGAGTTAACTTTAACTTATTACAACCTCTCTAACTTCTCATAACTTATTACAACAATTTCAACTAAATTCTACAAATTTGCACAATTATTTAAACCACGATTTGGAAACATATATACAACAGGCACTCTTCATTTTATTTTCGGTTTGTTTTATAATTCAGTTATATTTTCTTTTAAATAAACAGAGCATACTTGCCCGTTATAAGCCCCTAAGTGATACACCGGAAGCAAGCCTGCCTGTGTCGGTAATTATAAGCGCCCGCAATGAAGAGAAAAATTTGCAGGAAAACCTCCCGTTTATATTGCAACAGGATTATCCTGATTTTGAAGTTATCGTCATAAATGACCGTTCCTACGATTCAACGGACATGATGTTACTGGAACTAAAAGAAGCTAATCCTCATTTAAAGATTGTGACGGTAGCTGATAATGAACGTTACCAGACAAGTAAAAAATTCGCGATAACCTTAGGTATCAAAGCAGCAAAAAACGAACATCTTTTGTTTACCGATGCTGATTGCAAACCAGCTTCTCCAAACTGGATTAAGCTCATGGCTTCTAATTTTACTGGGAATACCAGCATTGTGCTTGGTTATTCCGCATATGATAAAACAAACAACTTTTTAAATCCCTTTATTCGTTTTGAGACGATAAAAACGGCAATAAATTATTTTTCCGCGGCGTTAAAAGGAAATGCCTATATGGGTGTTGGCCGAAATTTAGCTTATACGAAGAGCCTATTTTTTGGGGCAAAGGGGTTCGCCTCCCACATGCATGTTTTATCCGGCGATGATGATCTTTTTGTAAACCAAAACGCAACGAAGGAAAATGCAGGGATAGAAATTAACCCGGATGCATTTACATACACAAAAGCGAAAACTTCGCTTTTTAGCTGGTACCGCCAAAAAAAACGCCACTTCGGCGTTGGTAAATTATATAGAAAACGACACCAGTTAATGCTTGGTACAGATGCATTTACCGGGCTAATGTTTTATATTTTATTAACATTATGTTTAATTTTCAACTTTCAAACTATCATAGTAATTGGTTTGTTTATATTTAGACTAATTTTCCAACTAATTATTTACAGTAAATTATTTAAACGATTCGGTGGCAGGTACTTATTATGGTATTTCCCGGTTTTAGATGTACTGTATTATATTTATTTGAACATTTTTGGATTGATAGGGACCTTTACAAAAACTACTCAATGGAAGTAAATTCAAATTTCACCGAAAATGCGAAAAATGATTTTAACCTAGTTGTTAAGGCGCGTCAGGGTGATCAGAAAGCGTATGCCGATTTAATGCACCGGTATAAAGACTCCATTTATTTCATGGTGCTTAAAATGGTAAATAACAAGGAGGATGCAATGGACCTAACTGTGGAGACCTTTGCCAAAGCCTTTGAAAAATTGGAGAAATATCAGCCTGATTTTGCATTCAGCACCTGGTTATTCAGGGTTGCGACCAACAACTGTATTGATTTTATCCGCAAGAAAAAACTCAACACCTTATCAATTCACGGAATGCTGGACGAAGACGGCGAGGAAAAGCAATTGCAAATAAAAGCAGATGTTTTAAATCCTGAAGAAACTTCAATAAAAAAACAACAAACCCACGAATTAAAGTTGCTTATTGAAAATCTTCCGCCACGTTACAGAAACCTGATTACCCTGCGCTATTTTGATGAATTGTCTTACGAAGAGATTGCCCAGCAGCTTGATTTGCCATTAGGTACTGTTAAAGCCCAGCTATTCAGGGCCAGGTACTTGCTGGGTAATATCATTAACCGTTTTAAAAGGGATGACATCTGAGCTCATAACTAAATATTTCCCGTTACTAACACCACAACAAATAATGGAATTTAATCAGCTGCCAGGTCTATACAATTTTTGGAACAGCCAGATTAATGTAATATCCCGCAAGGATATTGATTTATTATTTGAGCGGCATATTTTGCATTCACTGGGCATCGCTAAAATTATATCCTTTTTACCCGGAGAAAAAGTGTTGGACGTTGGTACCGGCGGGGGCTTCCCTGGTATCCCGCTAGCGATATTGTTCCCTGAAACGGAATTTTACCTTGTTGATGCTATCGGAAAAAAAATAAAAGTAGTACAGGAGATAGGGAAAGGCTTAGGATTAAAAAATGTTAAATCCGCACACCAGCGGGCTGAACACGTGAATGAAAAGTTTGATTTTGTGGTCTCACGTGCCGTTACCCGGCTAATTGATTTTTATCCATGGGTAAAAGGTAAGTTTAACAAGCAATCAAACAATACCCTGCCAAACGGGATATTGTATTTAAAAGGTGGCGACCTGACCGAAGAGATTAAAGAATCTGGTTTAAAAGTTCAGCAATACCATCTGAAAGATTATTTTGAAGAAGAGTTTTTTGAGACAAAGCAGGTGATTTATATTAAAATTTGATTACACCGATATTGTATGATTTCACCGATTTATACTTTCTATCAGAAATTGCCGGAGCGTATTTAAACGACCAGCAAGTTCAATAAATATTTGTGAAAAAATAATATTCCGTTATTATTTGTAGCCGGCTATTACTACTTCATTAAGCTGTTGCACTGGTTCAAGTATTAAATCCACGTTATTATCTGTCCTATGATCTTTGGTATGAGTAAGGGAGGGGTCGTGGCCAACATAATTGCCGTTCTTATCTATCAATACAAAGGAAACGGTAATAAGATATTGAACACCCTGCATTAAACCAGAAGGATTACTCGCTTGCAAGGCCCTTGCAGCTTCGTTGTTTATACTCTGTAGCGGACCCCGGAGGATTTTTACATTCTGAACTTTTTTTTCGGCATCAACGGTAAATGTCAGGACAACACGGCCCCCATATTCATTATTAAAAGCGTCCGCAGGATATCTCGTTGTTCTCCCTAATTGTTTGTAAAAACTATCGGGCACGCTTTTAGTGTTAGTATCAACCTTTGCAGGTTTTATCGCTGACACTTTATTTGACTGAATTTGAATTCCAACTTGTTGCACAGGCGGAGGCGGGAGAATGGGCTTGTTGACCGTATTTTTTGGAGCATTGGGCATTGGAGGCGGAGGCGGCAATTTCGGGTACAATGGCATTGTCGGGAAAGTGTAGCCATATTTATCGCGCAGCATTTTTACTTGTGCAGAGCTTACCATGTTTTTCCAATATTCCTTTTGAACGTTTTTTGATTCCTGTATTATCACTCTGAAATACCTTTTCCCGTCAACGAGGTAACCTGATTCGGCGTACCGGTAACCTTTTTTTGTAATTGTAGCAAAGGGAGATGGTAATCGGAACTTAACTATATGTTTCAATGATGGTGGTTCGGGAGGTGGCGGCGGTGCTTGCAAAACAGTATCTGCTTTTTTTGGCATTAGGTCTATCAATCCGTAAGTTTTACTAAACGCCAGCGTTGAAATAAAAAGTAACCCGCCGCATACGGGCACCGTTACAAGGTACTTTAGCCTGGCCAAAGGACCTGATCGTTTTTGGTTTAACATACTAATTCTCTTTTTTAACAGGTTATAATTGAAAAATGAATGCGTTATTGAAAAACCGCCGATGCCGTAGGCATTGTTAACCAAAAAGGTTGAATAGGTTATGGCATCGGTTTCATAAGAAGCTGTTTTTTCGTCAGCAATGTATTCGTGAATGTTTCTAAGGCTGTTTTGCAGCAGATATACCAACGGGTTAAACCAACTAATGATCTTGACTATCTCCAGTAAAATAATATCGAAAGAATGTTTTTGGCGTATATGCACCATCTCGTGCCTTATAATGGTTTCCGCGCCGGGCGTGTTTGCTCCAATAAACAAGTAATTCAAAAATGAAAAGGCAACATTTGATTCATTTATGTAGATCAATTTGTACTGATCTCCTGTAACAACAGGTTTTGCATGGATAATCTTAAATACCTGGTAAATCTTTATCGTAAAAATTACCATCAAAGTAACTACACCCAGCAAATAAATGTATAATAACGCATCATCCAAATTAAAACGTGCATCGGCTATGATAGTGTGAATGGGCATTGTTCCCTGTACATAATTCGATGGAAATGTCAATACCAGGTTTTGAACTGCGGGTATGGCAGGCTTCAAAATACCCAGTTGCACTACCGGTATTACAAAGGATACCATACAGGTAGCAATCAAATAAACGCGGTTAAACATGTAAAACGTTTCCCGTTTTAAAAACAAACAGTAAGCCAGGTAAAATATACTTAAATATAAATTTGCCTCTAACAGATAATACAGCCAATTCATCATTTTTTATTTTTAAGGTTATTAATTAAGGTGGTAAGTTCGTCGAGTTCGTTAAGGCCTAATTTCTTTTCATCAACAATAAATGATACGAGGCTTTGGTAGGAGTTACTGAAATAGTTTTTCATCATTTTATCGAAAGTGAACTTTTTGTATTCCGCTTCTTTTACAACAGGAAGATAAACATAAGAGTTACCGTAGGCTTTGTGGTCAACAAAGCCCTTTCCTTCTAATACCCTTACCACGGTAGATACCGTGTTATAGGCGGGTTTGGGTTCCGGCATTTTTTCGATGATATCTTTTACCATCGCCTCCTCCAATTGCCATAATATTTGCATTACCTGCTCTTCCGCTTTTGTTAATTCTTTAATATGCATCTTAAACTATTTTTATAGTTCGGTAAAGGTATAACTATATTTATAGTTTGCAAACTATTTTTATAGTTTTTTTCTTCCCTGATTTTATATACATCTGCACATCCGCATATACGCACATCAGCACATTTTTTTTGGACATTCATCTGCACATCTGCATATTTGCACATCTGCATATTTAATCATCTGCACATTTACATTTCAAACCCATGTCACTGCTTCACCAGGTTGCATTAACTTATGTAAAGAATATTGGCCCCACCCTGGCGAAATCATTAGTGGCCCATTTTGGCAGCGCCGAACAAGTATTCAGCGCGCCTGCCGTTAAACTCCTTAAGGTTTCAGGGATTGGGGAAAAAACAGTCAACCAGCTTGATTTCGATGCTGCCTTAAGGAAAGCGGAAAATGAACTGAAATTTATTGAAAAAAATCAGGTGGAAGTACTCTTTTATACAGATAGCCGGTATCCTAAACGGCTAAAAAATTGTCATGATTCGCCTATTTTGTTATATGCCAAAGGCAACGCGAACTTAAATTCACAACGTATTGTCAGCATAGTAGGGACGCGTAACGCCACGGATTATGGCAAAACGTTATGCCGGCAATTAGTTGATGAACTACAGCAACATAATGTTTTAATAATAAGCGGGCTTGCATTGGGTGTCGACGTTGCTGTTCACAAGGAGTGTTTAAAAAATAATATGCCGACGGTAGGCGTATTGGGACATGGCCTCGATAAAATGTACCCCAGCCAAAACCGTTTAGTTGCTGAAAAAATGCTCGAAAACGGCGGTTTGTTATCTGAATACCCATCGGGCACAATGCCCGACAGAGAGAATTTTCCACAACGTAACCGCATTGTGGCCGGAATAGCGGATGCTACGATTGTTATTGAGGCGAGTGTAAAGGGCGGCGCTTTGATAACCGCCGAAATTGCCAATTCGTATAACCGGGATGTTTTTGCGTTTCCCGGTAGGGTAGGTGATGAATTTTCAGAGGGTTGTAATTTTTTGATACGTAATAATAAAGCAGCCCTGCTTACCTGCGCTGCCGACCTGGCTTATATTTTAGGTTGGGAACAGGATGTTGAAAATAAACGTGTGGTAGAACAGCTAATGCTGCCTATTGACCTGTCAAAAGATGAACAATTGATATTTGAAATTATTCAGCAAAATAACGGCCCATTAGCGATTGACGACATAAGCATTAAAACTAACCTAACAACAAGTCAATTAGCTATGAACCTTTTGAATATGGAAATGCAGGGCTATATCCGTTCTTTGCCTGGGAAAATTTATAAGTTGGTCCATTAGATTATTGGGTCATGGGTCATCAGTCACTGGTCCTCTCACTTCTCGACTTTCGCCTTTTACCATTCGCCTTTCGCCTTTCACCACTCACCTTTCACCACTCACCACTCACCATTCACCTTTTACAGTTCACCTTTTCACTACTCACCATTCACCTATTCCTTCGGTGAGCTATAATAATTTAGAGTTCCCGTACCGCCGCTTACAGTGTTCCAATCATCGGTTTCAAAGCTGAGTAGGGCCACAGTGCTGGTATGTACTTCCTTTATATCACCGGTTAAATAATAAAGTATTAATGCTATACCGGGATTATGGCCAACAAGGCCTATGAAGTCGTATTCAGCCGGTAATTTGTTTATTACCTTCAACAAAGATTGCTGGCTTGCTTCATAAATTGCTTTGTTTAATTGCGGATCGGGCAACTCAAGATAATCTGCAAAAATTTCAGCGGTAGTTTTTGTACGTAAAGCGGGACTGGTAACTATTATTTGTGGAACCAATGAATGTTCTTTAAGCCTTTCAGCCATAAATCTTGCATCCTGTATCCCAATATATTTTAATGGTCTGTCAATATCCTTTACGGCAGTATCTTTTTCTGCTTTGGCATGCCGGATGAGTAGCAATTTTTTCATATACTTATGTAAAAAATACAGGACGACAATAAGTTACTTTATTGATGATAATATTACGTAAAAAACGGTAAAAAAGTTGGTATGTGACGATAAGTCTGTTTAATTTTTATCATGATATTTAGTCCACTGAAGGGATAACCTGGTGATTACAAAAATCGGCGATCGAGTTTTCAGAAATTTGGTTCATGCATTTAAAGTGCCCTAAGGGACATTTTTCCAATCCGAATTTTGAACATGGCCGGCAGGAGAGGTCAACTTCCGCCACTAAAACATTTTTAACATTATAGGGCTGTACCCCCAATAGTTCTGGAACTGTGCCACCCCATATAGATGTGATGGGTTTATCAAATGCCTCTGCTATGTGGGTTAGGCCGGTATCGAATCCGATTACACAATTGGCTTTTGATACCAGGAAGACCGATTCATCGAGTGTTGTTTTTCCACAGGCGTTATAAACATTTTTAGTATTGGATTCAATTTCCTGTCCGTTATTTTTAACATCATTGCCCCCAAGCAAAACTACCGGACGATTTAACTGATAACATATGCTGATGATTTTTTCATTGGGCATGCGCTTGGTAAAATGGGTGGCGCCGATTATGAAAACGAAATAATTTTTTTGATGTGAAGCCGGTAAAAGATTAGTCAGCTGATGATCTGCTTTTAAATAATAATCGATAGGTTTTCCGTCATTTTTTACCCCCAGGAAAGCAACGGCCTTCATGTAGCGATCTACAAGATGGACAGGCGGAATAAGCATTAAGTGAAATTTTAAACTTAACCATTTACGTATTTGCTGTTTTTTATACGTTGATGATCTAACGTGGATATTTATTTTTATCAAAGTTGAACGTAAATTATTATGCAGATCTATAATATAATCATAATGTTCAGCTTTTATATCTTTAATAGTTGCAAACAACGTTTCCTTTAAAAAAAGTAACTTATCGACATACGGGTTATTGTCATATATGTATTTAAAGGTAGTTTTGGTTAAGAAATGCACTTCTGCATTTGGCAGTTGCTTTTTTAAGCACCGTACTACTGGTGTTGTATAGATAATATCACCCATCGAACTAAAGCGGATTACCAGTATTTTCATTGAATTAAAATTATATTTATTCAATTAATCTGGTTCCTGATCTTTTGAATAATAGCTGTAGACGAGTGACCCTCTACAAAATCAATGGTTTTAACGTCACCACCATTGGCAATAACTTCTTTTGCACCTACTATGTTTGCGATGGCATAATCGGCTCCTTTAACAAGTATGTCCGGCATTAACCCGGTAATGAGTTTGAGTGGTGTATCCTCTTCAAAAACAACGACCGCGTCAACAAAAAATAAAGCAGCAAGTAAAGCAGCCCGGTTATTTTGGTCGTTTACAGGACGTCCTTCACCCTTAAGGCGTTTCACAGAACCATCGGAATTTAAGCCAATAATTAATTTATGACCGAGTTCAGCGGCTTTGGCAAGGTAAGTAATATGGCCAATGTGAACCAAATCAAAAACGCCATTGGTAAATACCACTTTCATACTATCGTTTTGCCAGTTGCGTACTAAAGCTTTAACCGAGTGTAAATCTCCTATCTTGTTTAGCAGCGTTTTTTCTATATCATATCTCATGTTTTGATATCGGATTAGACTTACGAAGTTTTTAAAATTTCGTAAGTCTTGCAAGTATTAAAATAAACTGTCAACAGCTTTGCAAAGAATGTGACCTATCAAAATGTGCATTTCCTGTATTCTGGCGGTCACCTCGGATGGTACGACAATATTAAGATCGCAGAGCCCATTCATTTTGCCGCCATCCCTTCCCGAGAATCCCAATGTTTTACAATCAATTTTTTTTGCAGCTTCAAACGCATTTAATATTCCCTGGCTGTTTCCGCTGGTAGAGATCCCGATAAACAAGTCCCCCGGTTGCGCTAATGCTTCCAACTGCCTGGAGAATACATGGGCATAGCCATAGTCGTTAGCGATTGCGGTCAACGCCGATGTATCAACAGTCAAAGCGATGCCAGGTAATGCTCTTCGTTCCTTAACAAAACGGCCGCTCAATTCAGCTGCAATGTGCTGGGCATCGGCTGCGCTGCCGCCATTGCCGGCAAGCAACACTTTATTACCATTTTTTATAGCGGTCACAATCATTTCGCAGCCAAGTTCAATGTCACCGGCAATACCGTCGATTACTTTTTGTATAATTTGCTGATGGTCGATGAGTTCTTCTAATACCATATTTTTATTTCGGATTTGTTTGTCTGCACCGGGATTAAACCGATTTTACAGATTTATTTGATAAAATTTGATACCTATATATCCGCAAAATCAGTTTAACCTCAATTTAGATAAAACCAATGTATCACTGAACTAATGAGCCAATGAACCTTCCATGTCATTTATTATTTCATCAACGGTTGTCGTTGCGCTTCCAACGTGCCTGATCACTATGGCAGCCGCGTGATTGGCCAGTATACAAGCATCCTCAACAGAAAAACCGCCTGCAATAAAGTAAGCAATTGTCGCAATAACTGTATCGCCGGCCCCGGTTACATCAAAAACTTCGGTTGCTTTAACCGGCATAAGTTTAGTTGCTTCCTTTGTAATAATCGCCATACCTTCTTCCGATAACGTAACAATTAAATATTCGGTTCCCGTTTGTGAAAAAATAATTTTGGCCGCATTTTGCATGTCATCGCCATTTTTTATTTTTTCGGTTTTGGCTGCCTCTGCCAATTCTTTTCGGTTAGGCTTTATAATGTAAGCGCCTTTATATTTTTCATAATTTAAACCTTTCGGATCTATAATTACCTTCTTATTATGACGATTCGCAATTGTTATAATGCGTTGCGTGAGTGCGGGGGCAAATAACCCTTTATTATAATCAGAAAGTATGATTATATCGGCATTTTCGATGCAAGCGGTAAGTTTCTCAATCAGTTCATCTGCTAATTCATTGGGTACCGGGTCGGTTATTTCCCTGTCTATTCTAACTAATTGATGGCTCCCAACCAATACGCGTGTCTTAACCGTAGTTGACCGGGCTTTGTCCTTTATAACCGTGTGTGTTTTAACGCCTTCACTTTCCAGTATTTCAATTAAAGCGATCCCTGAGTTGTCATCGCCAATTACACCGGCAACGGTTACCTGGGCGCCAAGGGCAACCAGGTTCTGTACCACGTTTCCGGCCCCCCCAAGGGTAGTAGATTCATTTTTTACGTTAACTATCGGGACTGGCGCCTCAGGCGATAATCTTGTAGCGCTTCCCCAAATGTAATGGTCAATCATCAGGTCGCCAATAACCAGTATAGAAGGCTTCTTATCAGAATTTATTGAACGTACTTTATCTAAAAGGTTCATTTGTTCATTAGTTCACTGGTTCATGACATTTGTTCATTAGTTCATTGGTAATAGAAAATTGTTTTTCTAACTTCTGACCTCCGATCTCTGGCCTCTAACCTCTCCCGGCCTTTTTATCGAAATAACTGCTAATTTCCTGCAATGATAACGAATTCAGGCATCTTTCTTTGTATAAGCCACCTTTTCGGGCAACTAATATTCCATAATGCATATCCAAAAAGCCTTCTTTACGGTGCGCATCCGGATTAATTGATAACCAAACCCCTTTTTCCAGTGCGTATTTATGCCAGCGCCAGTCGAGGTCAAGTCGCAATGGATTGGCGTTAATTTCAATAACTACATTGTTTTCTGCACAGGCGTCAATTACCTTTTTATAGTCTATCGGGTAGCCGTTACGGCTCAGCAGCAACCTGCCGGTAGGATGGCCAAGTATTGTGGTGAAGGGGTTTTCAATCGCTTTTATAAGCCGCGATGTCGCTTTTTCTTCGTCCATTTTTAGGATCGAATGTACCGATGCAACAATAAAGTCGAACCGCTTTAGTATTTCATCGGGGTAATCCAGTGAACCGTCATACAAAATATCAGATTCTATGCCTTTGAAAATGTGGAAGCCTCTTAACTTCTTATTAAGATGATCAATCTCTTCATGCTGCTGCAATACGCTTTCAATGCTTAAGCCCCTTGCGTAAAACGCGCTTTTACTATGATCACACATTCCCAAATATTCAAGCTTTAACTCATCGCGGCAATATAAAGACATTTCCTCCACCGTGTTTATACCATCGCTCCAGGTGCTGTGGTTGTGCAAAGTACCCTTTAGGTCGCGTAAGGTAATTAAAGCAGGTAAACTATTACTTTCAGCTTTTCCAATGTAAGCCGATCCTTCGCGTAATTCAGGTAGTATAAAATCCAGGCCTGCTTTTTTATAAATAATTTCTTCACTTTCCGGTTGGTCTATGTCACCGGTAATCCTGTCTAAAACAACCTTAACATGTTCTTCGTTGCCGGTTTGGACAAACAATTCTTTGTAATAATATCGCTTTTCTACACAAGTAATTTCAACTTCCAAACCGTTTACAAGTTTACCGGTAATATGATTTTCGTGTGCGGCTATATTGCTCATTACATCAGAATGAAGCAGGGTATTAAAAGCAATCGACTGGTCCCTGCTGCCAAGTACCATGGTAAGCTTGCTGATGATCTCGCAAAGCCTGCGGAATTCTCCAGTGAACTCCACCATGCCGTCCGGAAAAATACTTTTTATTTGCTGAATTAAATCGTGAGCCTCAGCTTCTACCCGGGCGTACAAAAATTTCCCGTGACTGTCCATTGTAAATTCAATGGCTTTGCGGACGTCATCCTGTGTTTTAAGGCCAAAGCCTTTAGCCTCTACCAGGCGATTTTCATTACATGCGTAAAATAACTCTCCAACATTTTCAATCCCCAGAT
>Ga0302319_10005182_pt1 | contig 26317 bp, 23 predicted proteins | sample Bog_T0_2_FD_203319 | JGI IMG/M metagenome (GOLD analysis project Ga0302319, IMG submission 203319) | Peat permafrost microbial communities from Stordalen Mire near Abisko, Sweden - Bog_T0_2 | ecosystem: Environmental > Terrestrial > Soil > Wetlands > Peat | place: Sweden: Abisko, Stordalen Mire... | reverse complement strand
AGCCTTTTGCCGCGTGCGGCTCTTGGTGGTAGCCATATTTATCGACCCTCCCTGACGTAGGTCAGACGCGCTTCGGACGGGCGAAGTTGCGCCGCGTGTTGCATGAATCGTTATTATCTGTTGCAACATCTAATTACTTAAAGGCAGCGTAAGCCCTCAAGCATGTCGGGTAACGCGCTCGGCCGGCGGCAACGCCAGAGGCCAGGAGGTATGTATGATCACAGTTCGCGAAGCCAATCAGCGGGGACATTTCAACCACGGATGGCTCAATACTTTTCACACATTTTCGTTTGCCGATTATCGCGACTCGAAGCATGTTCACTTTCGCGCATTGCGGGTCATCAATGAGGACGTGATCGCTGCCGGGCGCGGCTTTGGCATGCATCCGCACGAAAATATGGAGATCATCACCTACGTTCTAAGCGGCTCGCTGGAGCATCGCGACAGTCTTGGCACGGGTGAGATCATCCGCCCCGGAGATGGGCAGCGCATGAGCGCGGGATCGGGAATCGTACACAGTGAGTTCAACCCTTCTCCAACCGAGCCGGTGCATCTGCTGCAGATCTGGATACTCCCAGACAAAGACAAGCAGGACGTTGAGCCGAGCTACGAACAGAAACCGTTTCCGGACGAGGAAAAGCGCGGACGCTGGCGTCTGATCGCCTCGCCCACGGGAGAGCAAGGCTCGGTGAAGATCAACTCCGATGCCAACCTGCGAGTGACGAAGCTTGTGCCCGGTGAGAGCCTGAGCTTCAACCTGCCCGCAGAGCGCTACGCCTGGCTGCAGATTGCCAAGGGAGCAGTGACCGTCAACGGCCATGCGCTCAAACAGGGAGACGGCGCAGGCGTGAGCAACGAAGACACGCTTACACTAAAGGCCGACGAAGAGGCCGAGGTGCTGTTGTTCGATCTGGCGTAACTCGCAGGCCTCACTCGCAATCACTTGATTTGGAGTGACCCAAGTCCCATGGAAAACACTGACAGGCCGCGAGGCATTGCATGGGTCGCAATGTTGCTTGCGGCCTTTGCCTTGCTCGCGGCTGGCTATGCTTTCAGCATTGCGCGGGCGATGCTGCCCTTCAACTCAGGATCGTGGGTGGTCGGTGAGGAAGTTGCCATGCGGGGCTGGCTGGGCTACCTGCTGCTGGCGATCATTAATGGCGTGGCTGCCGTTGGGTTATGGCGTCAGTGGAAGTGGGCGCGATGGCTAGGAGTCTTTGTTCTCGCCATCGGACTGTTGCCCGCCGTATCGGGGATCTCGTCTGCCGTGATGGACCTGAGAGTTTCTGGAATCATGCGCTGGGGAGCGCTGATCGTACTTCGCACCGCCGCGCTCTACGCTCTAATGAGCACGGAACGGTAGGCCATGCGCCATGACCACCAATTACTTATCGCGCCAGATGTCTGAGAGATGCTCGCTGGCAATGTGCAGTTCGCCCTCTGGCGAGAGCACAAATACCTGGGTGGCGCGGCCGTCGCGCACCGCTTTGTCAAAGCGCTTGCCCAGAACCTCTTGCTCCATATTGCTTGCGGTCCAGCGGAAATTGTAGTTTGCCACCGCAATGTTATCGGCCAGCAACACTACGTCGATGTGTCCCGTGATCTCTGCACGAAACGTGGTCTGCGGCGAGAAGTACTCGCGCTCTTTGCGGGCGGCCGAAACCCTGCCGGGCTCGGCCCGCGACGAGAACGGATTAAACACCATGGAATCGTAGGAGTAGAAATTCCCCATCTCTCCGACGCTCTTTTCCTTCAGCACGCGCCAGTAGCGATGCACCGCTGCTTCGATTTGAGACGTACTAATGCTGGTATTGGTCATGGACACACACTGCCTGATCCTCAAAGGTTTTGCGCCAGACGCAATTCTTCCTCAATTCGCACCCATTGTCCACAATCGAAGGTAACTGGACGAAAACGCTCCGAACCTCTCCCAGTGCATTCTCATTTCCAGCGCGTACGGTGTTTTTCTTTATGCGAGCTGCGCCGTCTCTTCCTTGGACGTAACCGGCTGAGCCTCCTGGCGCTGCACGTTGAAAGTCAGCTTGCCATCCTTGGCATCCACCACAACGTGGTCGCCATGGAGCACCTCGCCGTCGAGAATCTTCATCGCCAGCGGATCTTGAATCATGCGCTGTATGGCTCGCTTCAATGGACGCGCGCCATACGCCGGATCATATCCGCTGGTAAATAGCGCGTGCTTGGCCGCCTCGGAAAGCTCCAGGGCGACTTTGCGATCGGCCAGCAGCTTCTTGAGATCCTCCAGCCGCAGGTCCACGATCTTCGTGAGCTGCTCGGTTCCCAACGGACGAAAGACTACGATGTCGTCAATGCGATTGAGGAACTCCGGCTTGAAGTGCGCCCGCAGTGCGGTCATCACCTGCTCGCTGGCCCGCGCAAAACGCTCCGGTGACGTCAGGTCTCCCGAGAGCGAGAGCGAACCGATGTTTGAGGTCATGATGAGAATCGTGTTCTTGAAATCCACCACGCGCCCTTTGCCATCGGTTAGCCGTCCAGCGTCCATGATCTGCAAAAAGATGTTGAAGACATCAGGATTGGCTTTCTCAATCTCATCGAAGAGCAGCACCGAATACGGTCGCCGGCGCACGGCTTCCGTAAGCTGGCCGCCCTCCTCGTAACCCACATATCCGGGAGGCGCGCCGATGAGCCGCGACACCGAGTGCTTCTCCATATATTCACTCATGTCAATACGCACCATGGCGTGCTCGTCATCGAAGAGGAACTCCGCCAAGGCTCGCGCCAGCTCGGTCTTGCCTACGCCAGTAGGGCCGAGGAAGATGAACGAACCAATGGGACGCCGCGGGTCGCTCAATCCCGCGCGGGAACGCCGGATGGCGTTTGCCACCTTCTCCAGCGCCTCATCCTGCCCGATCACGCGCTGCCGCAGACGTGACTCCATCTGCACCAGCTTCTTCACCTCGCCTTCCAGCATCTTCGATACCGGGATGCCGGTCCAGCGGCTGACAATGCGTGCCACGTCTTCTTCATCGACCTCTTCTTTCAACATGCGCGACTGGTTTTCCCCGGCCTTCGCCGTTAGCTCCGCCAGTTGCAGCTCGGCCTTGGGCAGCTCGTCATATTGCAGACGCGAAGCGCGTTCGTATTCGCCACGCCGCGCCGCCTCCTGCTGTTGCAGCTTGAGCTGCTCAATCGACTCCTTGAGCTTGCGCATCTCGGCAATGCTGTCTTTCTCCGAGCGCCAGCGTGCCTTCAGCGCATTGGCCTGCTCGTTCACCTCGGCCAGCTCGCGCTCCACAATCGCAAGGCGCTCCTTTGAGTTGGCGTCGCTTTCTTTCTTCAACGCCTGGCGCTCAATCTCAAGATTCGTGGCCCGGCGCTGAAGCTGATCGATTTCGGTCGGCATGGAGTCGATCTGTATACGCAGGGAAGCTGCCGCCTCATCCACCAGGTCAATCGCCTTGTCAGGCAGAAATCGGTCGCTGATGTAGCGCTGTGAGAGCACGGCTGCCGCGACAATTGCCGAATCCTTGATGCGTACGCCGTGGTGCACTTCGTATTTTTCTTTCAGACCGCGCAGAATCGCAATCGTGTCCTCAACCGATGGCTCGCCCACGTACACAATCTGGAAGCGGCGCTCGAAGGCCGCATCTTTTTCAATGTACTTGCGATATTCATTGAGCGTGGTGGCCCCGATGGCGCGAAGATCTCCGCGAGCCAGGGCAGGCTTCAGCATGTTGCTGGCGTCCATGGCGCCCTCGGCTGCGCCTGCGCCCACCAGCGTGTGAAGCTCGTCAATGAACAGAATGATGGTGCCCGCGCTCTCTTCGATTTCCTTGAGCACGGCCTTGAGCCTGTCTTCGAACTCGCCACGATACTTTGCGCCCGCCACCATGGCGGCAAGATCGAGCGATACCACGCGCTTGTTCTTCAGCTGCTCCGGCACGTCGCCATGAACGATGCGCTGGGCAAGACCTTCCACAATCGCCGTCTTGCCAACGCCCGGCTCACCGATAAGCACGGGATTGTTCTTGGTGCGCCGCGATAACACTTGAATCGTGCGCCGAATCTCTTCGTCGCGCCCAATCACCGGATCGAGTTTGCCGCGCCGCGCCATCTCGGTCAGGTCACGCGCATAACGCTCCAGGGCCTGGTACTTCGATTCGGGATTCTGGTCGGTCACCGTCTGATTTCCGCGCACCGCCGTCAGCGCTTTGAGCAGCGTGTCATGGGTGACTCCGAGTGAGATCAGAAGCTGTTGCGCCGGATCGCGCCTCAGCCCGATCAGTCCAAGCAGCAGATGCTCGGTGGAGACATACTCATCCTTGAAATTTTCCGCAGCCTTGAAAGCCAGGTCCAGCAGCTCCGTGGTGGAATCCGCCAGGCGCGGCTGGGCCGCCGCGCCGCCAAGCTTCGGAAGGTTGCCAATCTCGCGCTGCAACTGGGCCTGCAAGGCCGCAGCCTGCACTCCGGCACGCGCCAGCAGCGGAATCACGATGCCTTCACGATCTTCCAACAGCGCCGCCAGCAGATGCAGCGGAACCACCTCGGAGTTAGCATTTTCGCTCGCCAGCTCACTTGCGCGCTGCATCGCCTCCTGCGCCTTCACGGTCAAACGGTCCCAGCGGATTGCCATATGATTGCTCCTCAAACCACCACGCCAGTACGTCCTGCCGCGCGTGGCGGATAAACTCTAGTCCGTAAACAAACGGGGGCTGGAGATGCGCCTTGACTCGCTCAACCTTCCCCATGTTGGATGCCTAGCCCATGCGCCAGCGGCCGGAGCGGCCGAATTTGCCGCATACCCGACCAGCCCACAGGCCGAAGCCTCTCGCCGTAGACTTTGATGTAATTTCAGCACAAACAGATCATTAAATATGAGTGCAATATTGTCAAATTATTTCCACGAAAATGACGCTGTCGTGTATAGACCTCATAATCAGTAAGTTGCACACAATCCAGTGCTCGTGAAAGAAGCCCCGGGAGATACCATGCATCGGCTTCTCCAGCTCACCACCTCGGATTTTTAAGTTTTGCCCGTGGTTTCCAGGCCTCAAACCGTTAGGATCAGGCGTGCTCTGTAAAGTGATCAACCTGGAGGAAGGCCGGCCAACGGTGAATGTGGGGCTGCTGCGCCTTGATCGCACGGTGGTTTCGGCGCGCACGGAAGGTGTGCCGCTGCTCAAGGTGATTCACGGATACGGCTCCAGCGGAGTGGGTGGGCGATTGCGCGAGGAGGTATGGAAGGCGCTCGATCGCTTCAAGCGCAATGGCTACATCTCAGACTTCATCCCCGGCGAGGATTTTCGTCTCTCCAACGAGGCGAGCTGGGCACTGGTGAAGCGTGACAAGGCCATCAAGGAAGATCGCGATTTCGGACGGGCCAATCGCGGCATCACCATCATCGTTCTGTGAAGCACAAAGATGTGGGAACAGGCGAGAGATTGGCCATCCTTATTAGCCAACGAAAAAGCCGGCCCCAGTGGACCGGCCTTTACACAAAACCGAATGACTACTTTTTCTTCGCGGGGGCGATTGCGTCTTTTACGGCCTTGCCGACATAGAACTTCACCACGGTCTTGGCCGGGATCTTGATCGGGTCGCCGGTCTGCGGATTGCGACCGATGCGGGCCTTGCGAGCCGACTTCTTCAGACGTCCGAGGCCGGGCAGAACGAATACGTCGTTCTTCTTGGTTTCCTTTACGGCGATTTCGACCAGGGTGGTCAGAAACAGTCCGGCAGCCTTGTTGCTGGTTTCCAGCTTTTCCGCCAGAAGACGGACGAGAGCGGTCTTGGTCAAGCTTGCAGCCATTTTTGTATTCCTCCTTGAAGATGAAGCGCGCGCGCCTCAATCCCGCCCATATTACCTCAGTGTTTTTGCAACCGACAAGCAGTTTCACCTGATTTTATGCGGGTTTTCCACAGGATTGCCGATTTTTGCCCGTATTCATAGGTGTTTTCGACACTCACCATACCCAATGGATTGTATATACCTGAGCTTGTTCTCCAATTCATACTATCTGTAGGGGCATTTCCATCCAATGTTTTCGCGCCTCCGGCTACAATAGCGCGAGCAGGAATAATATTGTTGCAACTCACGGAGCGCATGGAGCAAGTCTTTCTTTCCCTCGGATCGAACCTCGGCGACCGGCTCGCGAATTTGCGGCAGGCCCTTGCCCACCTGCGCGAAATCGCCAGCATTACCGGGCTCTCGCACGCCTATGAAAGCGAGCCCGTGGAGTGTACCGCGCAACCTTGGTTCATCAACGCCGTCGTCGGCCTGCACTTGAGTCCGCCACAGGGCGAAAACGATCCATCGCTGCCGAGCGCTCCGCAATGGCTGCTGGAGCGCCTGCAAGGGATTGAGCTCGCCATGGGACGCCGCCGCGATTCACCGGAATTCATTCCCAAGGGGCCGCGCCTCATAGATCTTGATATTGTGTTCTATGGCAGCCGCGTAATTCGCACCCAGGCGCTTACCGTGCCGCACCCGGCCATGCATGTGCGCCGTTTTGTGCTGCAGCCGCTGGCTGAGGTCGCGCCTGACGTCGAACATCCATTGCTGCACCGGAGTGTGTCGCAGATGCTCAGCGCGCTGCCCATTGATGGTCCCGCTGTGCGGCGCTTTGCCGCCCTGAGTTCACCGGAGGAGTAAGTGCGCGTGCCCGCCGAATTGCGTGTAGAGTGTGTGGCAGCAATGCACGGTCCGCATTTTGCGCCGCCGCCGCACGATGATCCGCTTCAACCGCCGGAGGATGGTTTGTCCGAAAGAAATAGGTCTGCCTTCCGTCGCCACGTCCGCTCAGCGTTGCTCTTTGCGATTTTCGTCGCGTTCTGTATCCCATTCGCAAAGGGACAACAGCCTGCGCCCGCCGACAACACGACAGCGGCGAGTTCCTCGACGCCCGTCCAGGTACCGGATGCAGCCCAGGCGAACCACGGAGCCAAAGATTGGCTGAGGCTTGCGCAACAGCAGGGAACCGCTGACTCGACGCTGCTCGACTGGGTGCTCGCCAACTCCGGCTCATTCAAAGGTGACATCCGTGCCGGAGAGCTGCGCGTCGCCTTCACCATCACTCCCGCGGAGGGCTGGTGGGACAAGGCGGGCGTCGGCAAACTGGCGTGGCATGAGGCTCCGGCGGGCAACATGCATCTGCGCGTCTTCGTCGCTGATCTTTCCGATGGTCGTCTGATGCCCGGGCTCAGCTTGCGAGCCACGCTGACGGATGCCTTTGGAAACGAGCAATCCGCGCCCGTCGACTTCGGCTGGTATCCGCTGATCAACGCCTATGGCGGCAACATTCCCATCGACGCCGACAGCAGTTACATCCTGCGCGTCACCGTCGATCCGCTGCCGTCAAGTCGTGTGCCTGATCGTTTTTCTCACCTCACGGTCGCCGAGTTTCCTCCTGTGCAGATTTCACGCGAGGCACTCGCCACGCTTCCGCTGGCAACTGCCACCGGCTCTGCCAATGAGGCGGAGCTGCTGAAGCCCTGCAACGCCGCGCTTACCACGGCCATCACCACATTGTGGCAACGGTCGGTGACAGGGGCCGAAAAACCTTTTGGCGATTATTTTGTGGGGTACGCTTTAGGATACGCATTGGACAACTCCGCGCCGACTACATCCGTGTCCGGCGCGGAACTTCACATCAAGAACCTGATGGACCTCAACGGCAAGAGCACGGCACGCGTCATTGTGTTTCCCCGCGACTCACGCACTGGCCGCCTGATTCCCGGACTCAAGCCGCAGGCCAGCCTCATCGCACCCAACGGCAAACTCTACGGGCCGGGGGAATTGGCTCTCGCGTGGCATCCGTGGTTCAACCACTACGGACGCCGCGTGCGCATACCGCGCAACGATGTCTACAAACTGCGTGTGCATTTCGAAGCTCCGGGTTTCCGCCGATGGGGACGCCAGAGTGATCGCTTTTCCGTGCCCGTCGATGTTGAGTTCGATGACGTAAGCTTGAAAGCCGAGCGGAAATCCAATCCGTGAGCGCCGCGCAGACGCCCGAAGAAATCTCAGACCTCATCGCCGGATACATCAGCGAAAATCCCTGCGCCGTGGTGGTAGAAGACGGCCAGATGCTCTTCGACTTTTCCTCCGCGCATTACTCCGCGGCCTCTGAGCGTGACCGTTGCCTGCTGCAAATCTGGTCGGAGGAGCGCAACATTGTCCGCCGCGCCTCCAGCGCTGAAGTAAAGAATGGAATTCTCCGGCTGTCGGTGTTGCGCTTTGGACAATCCAAGCCCTCGCGTCTGGAGATCTGCTCCAAGGCCGAGCGCCGCTCGCCTTCCGCGCTGAAAGCCATGCGTGCGGCTTATCAGCGCACGTTGGAACGTGCCATCACCCAGCTCTTTCCCGGCTGGACCCTGGACCGTCTCACCACCTCTGCCGACCTTGAACATTCCTTCGGAGCCGTCTGTACGCGAGGTCTGCTGCGGCGCGGGCAGGAGCGCATTGCAATCGTCGGCCTTGGCGATGGCGAGGCCCAGGCTTCCATCGATAACGCCGTGGCCGTCGCCATTCTCTGGCTCGACTACTGCCGCCGGCATCTTGCCGCCAAGTCGCACACCGGCTCCCTCGCGCTCTTCGTTCCCGAAGGCCGCGCGCAAACCGCGCAACTGCGCATGTCGCACCTCAATCGCGAAGCCGCCGAGTGGCGCATCTGGGCGCTCGACGAGCACACCGGAGAAGCCAATGAACTCGACCTTGCAACCGAGTTAAACCTCAGCACCCATCTCGTGCAGTCCTTCAACCGCCAGCAAGCGCTCGAGCGTTTTGCGCGCTCCGTTGCACGCATGCGCGCGCTCTGCCCACATGCGGACGCCGTCGCCCAAAGCGCCTCCGCCATCAGCTTCCGCTTTCATGGCTTGGAATTCGCCCGCGCCACCATGGAGCCCGACCGCCATTTCCGCATCGGTGAGCGCATTGTATTCGGCGCCGCGCCTGCCGAGTACGAGTGGAACGAGGGGACGGAACCTCTGCTCGTGAAGTTGATTGAGCGGCTCATGCTCAAGCGCGGAGGACGCGATCACCTTCATCCTTTTTACCGCCTGCAACCCGAGCGCTGGCTGCAATCCATCGTCGAGCGCGATGTCTCTGTACTCGATTCTCGTCTGGACCCCACACTGGTCTATCCGCAGGTGCCTGCCTTTGCCGCCAGTGACCGCGCCGTTATCGATCTGCTGGGCATCACCCGCGATGGCCGCCTCGCCGTCATCGAACTGAAGGCCGCCGAAGATTTTCATCTCCCTGTGCAGGGACTCGACTACTGGGCGCGCGTGCGCTGGCATCAGCGTCGCGGTGAGTTTCAGAAGTGTGGCTACTTTCCAGGACGCATTCTCTCCGAACGCGATCCCATCCTTATTCTCGCTGCGCCCGCGCTGCACGTGCATCCATCCACGGCAACCATGCTGCGATATTTCTCACCTGAGCTGGAATGGAAGCTGATCGGCCTCGACGAACGCTGGCGCGACGGCATCCGCCCGGTCTTCCACAAAGAGAAGACAGCGTTATGAGCTTGGCATAACCATAGCCAAGACTAAAACAGTTCCGTTTCGGTTGTGGGCGATAAGGCGATTATGTGTCAACTGCCGTCGCGGAGCCGCTATGTCCGCTACCAACCAGCGCCTAACGACGACCGCCAGATTTTCATCCCAATGGTGCAAGCCGCATGTGCCAGGGGAAAGGTGAATCCGGTGCAATGAAGCCGAACCGATCAACTCCCCCGAATTCAGCCTTATTCATGTTGACCCAGCCTACAACGCCAGACCTCATTCTTACCTTCGCCCACCAGACCTTTTCCCCGAGATCAACATAGGTCCCCGCGCAGTCAGTCCCAAGGCAACCGCTTCCGTCCGGCCACTTGGTAAAGGTGATGTCATATTCGCGATAGAACCGTCCCTTGAACCAGACAGCCGAAAAGCCCTCACCACGGTATGTGTATGTCAGGACCGTGTCTCCCCGTCGCAAATCGTCGTGTGCCAAATCGTTATTCAGACGAATGACACCAGGCTTGTAGGTGATGACTACCCCCAACACGCCTGTCACAACAGCTTTCGCGGGGAGTGTCGCGATTTGCTTGCGGCCTGGCTTCCAAGTATCGAAAACTTCCACCGCCGCCGCCGCTGTCCATTTGCCATACGTGCAGCCCTCAAAGGGACAGACATTCCAGTCAAAGAAGGGCAGCGTTGGCGCTGGTTGTGCTGTGTATGACTGTGATTCCGGCGCTGCAGCAGGAGCCGCGCCAAGTTGCTTTGTGCTAGGCGACTCAGTAGCCTTCGTTGAATAGCTAAGCACCGGATTGGTATCGGTCGTACATTTTGTGAATTTCTGCCAGCCATCACCGTGCTTTATATCCAGAGTTGTCGGATTGATGGACGTGTATTGCGGGTCGCCGATTATCGAAGTGTTCGGCATCCATGTTCCCGGCTCAAAGCAGCCGCCTGGTCCACAAAAAGACACTGAGAACAAATTTCCCGTCTGTTTCTTAATTTGAACGCCGAATGCGTTTGAACAACGTGTCTTCCAGAAGCCCGTGAAATCGGCTGGCTTACTCTTTGAAGAATCGGTCTGACTGCTGCATGAAACGGCAACAAAACACACGTATGAAATCAACACGAGAAACCGCGAGAATCGGCCATTCAGATTCATGTGATCGCTATAGCGGGACATGTTGCGCCTTCTCAACATTACTGTCGTATATCTTTTTGAGAGTAGCTAAATGTCTGCGATTGTTCAAGGTAAGCGCGGTGCCGAAGAGAGCTGTGCATTACAGTCAGTATGGAGTGACCGGCGCCGATGCGCTGATCGTGGGTTAGGCTGTGAGTTCAGAAAGACACACAGTTCAGAGCCACAGGCCTTTCCACTCACTATGCCGAAACGGGAACTCTTGCAAACTCGGCTGACGATGCGAGACCGCGTTCACAGCCCTGCTTCTCTCGCCCGAAACGTCCAGTAATCGCCCGCCGTCTCGCTCAGATCTCCTACCGGTTTTTCTCCCTTGAAGACCCTCCCAACCGCGCGCACCACCCGCCGCATTGGCAATTGATCGTGATCGTCCTCGAAGAAAATCTCGCCCACCTTGCTCGTGCGGTAGTACCAGCGCTTCAGCAAAGCCAGATGCTCCATCCATTCCTGCGCGCTTCGCGGCCTCGCTACATCGGCCTCGCGCAGCAACTCCTTGATGCGAGCTTCCATACTCTGCAACGGATTACTCTGCACGGGAACGCGCTGTACCGGAGCGTTCTGCGCCTGCGCCGCCTCCACGTCAGCGCCCACCGCTGCGTCCTTCTTCGGCACCCGTCCGCTTACGTCGAACTGAATCGGCCCGTGCAGCATTCCCCCGGCAATGCGGAAGAGCGCAATGTGTCCAGGCAGATGCGAGGGTTGCAGCAGGATTCCGTTCAGTCGGTCGATGCGATGCACGATCTCCGCGGCGCGGCCTCTTACGGCTTTCAGCTTTTCCAGCTTCGCGTGAGCTGCCGCGGCAGCTTCAAACTCCAACCGTTCGCTGGCCTCATCGCGAGCCCGGCTGATCTCCACCAACAGTGAGTGGCCGCCGGTTTCCAGGTAGCGCTCCACCCGCCCCGACTCCTCTGCATAGCGATCATCGCTGCACCCCTTGAAGCACGGCGCAAGACACATCTTCATCTCGGAGTACACGCATCCCGGAAACTTCGGATCTGGCGCAAGCTCCTCCGTGCAACGCCGCAGGAAAAAAAAATCCAGCGAATCGTTCGCGTACTGCTCGGCCTCCGCACGCGTCGCAAACGGACCGAAGTATGCGCCCGCCCCGCGCAGCGAACGAATTCGCGAGGTCACCGCAACCCTTGGATAAGCGTTGTCCTTCAGCAGATGAATCAGCGGAGCCGGACGCAGATGAAGCCGCTCCGAATATTTCTCCGGAAACGCGGCTCGCAGCAGACGATACAGCGTGAAGCCCGCCTCGAAATCTCCGCCCACCTCGCAATACTCCACGGCCGCAACCCGCTCGCGGAGGCTTAGCCTGCGTCCCTCGACCGCCCCCAGCAATCGCAGCAATCTACGCCGCAGATTCGCCGTCTTGCTGATGTATGGCTCGCCGCCGGGAGCTTTCGCGCGCAGCACAAACACCGCAGGCGAAGCCGGCAACTGCGCGAAGAACTCTTCGTCATGTTCGGCGGCGAATTCGATTCGGGTAAACACCCGCCAAGTTTATCGCGAAGCGCACCCGCCGGAGCCGGCGATTCCTCTTTATTCGGCGTTATTGCGGCTTGGGAACGTACTGTGCCTCGCCGTTGCCGAACGACCAGTCTTCTTTGTGTACCTCAACCAGGCTGATGAAAACATCTTCCCTGCGAAGTTGCAGCCCTTCATGCAATCCATCGGCGATCGCTTTATAAAAGCGCTGCTTGATGTCCACCGTCCGCCCTCCATTGAGCGTGATCTGCAGGAACACGCAGTCGTCGGTGCGATGAACGCCCAGATAGTCGCGATCAAAATTCAATCCCGCGGGCGCATGCTCGGTGATGATCTGGAAGAGGTCGTCTTCCGGCACGTTCAACTCGGCCAGCATCGCGCGATAGACAATCTCTCCAACTTTCGTCCGATACTCCGCCGTCTTCCCTTGCATTAAATCGATACGAACTAGTGGCATACTTTCTCCTTTTCGAGCCGTGCTAATCCGAACAACCTCAAGCCGGAATCAGTTCAATCCGCGGGCAACGGTGAGATGAGCGCTGCACCTTCCATCCCCGGTAGCCGTGTGCCCAACGCTTTCTTGGCAAACAGAAATGCGAATGCCGTCAGGAAGCGGATCGCGCCTGAGATCCAGAAGGCTCCGCGATAATCGCCAAAGGAGGTGCGGATCGAACCCGCTCCGAACGCCGCCAGGGCCGCACCCAGTTGATGGGATGCAACCACCCAGCCATAGATTACTCCGGAGTTCTCGCGTCCAAACGCGTCGGAGGTCAAGCGCACTGTCGGCGGAACGGTTGCAACCAATCCAGTCCGTACAAGACGGCGAACCAGTTCAGTTGCATCGTCTGCGCCAATGCGCTGCGGAAGTGTCCAGGAATGGCTAGCTGCTGAATTTTGCGTGTTGATGTGCGCGGATTTCTTCGGCGCGAATGAATTCAATGTGCGCCGCTTCAGCGCAGGCTCGCGCTCTTGTACTTCATGCGGAAGTCTTCACCCTCGACTCGCACCACTCGGCACATCTCATGCAGGCGTGATCGCATGCGTTCACCAATGCGGTCTCCCAGCGTCTCTTCGCGCGATGCGCGCACGCTGCGCCCCTCGGGCTCGGCCCCTGCCGGAGCCAGATCCTTATAGTTCGTCGTGATGATCGTGGTCCGCTTGTCGTTATAGCGCGTGTTCAGAATGTGCGAAACCGTGTCCCACACCCATTCCGTCGGCTTGGCCGCGCCCAGCTCGTCCAGCACCAGCACGTTCGCCTCAAACACCGGACGCAGCACGTCCATCTCCGTCACCTGCACCGAGGAGTTGTAGGAGTTCTGGATCTCTTTCAGCAGTTCGCGATAATCGTAGAACAGGCAGCCGGTGTTCTTTTGCGTGATCAGCTCTTTGGCAATGCCTACCGCCAGGTGAGTCTTGCCGCAACCGATCGGTCCGGTCAGCAGAAGTCCCGCGCTCTCCAGCGGAAACTCCCCCACAAAGCGCAGCGACGCCATATGTGCCGAGGCCAGCGAGCGGAACGGCCCTTCGTGCTCGAAGTTTGAGAGCTCGCAGTGACGATAGCGGCGTGGAATCCGCGCCGCCTCCAGCAGCCGCTCGCCCTGCAGGCGGCGAATGCACTCGCAGCGCGTCGCCTGCTCCACCGTGCGTCCGTTGTGCTCCACGGCGACCATGCGCCAGCCCGTGCCGGAGCAGATAGGGCAGCGATCTTTGGCTTCCGTTGGCAATGCCGTGGTCATACAACGAGCTTGAAGCAGCCGCGCTCAGGATGCAAGGGGCAAGCTGCCGTCAACCGCGCAAACCCTGTGAGGAAGCTGTGGAAGACTCGGATTTGCCCTCCGAATATAAAATTGCAACCCAAGTTCCCCGAGCTGACTCTAACTAACCCGAGTGGCATTGGTGTGCGGACCAACGCTTTTCCGGCGCGCTGCAACTCCCTCTTGGAATGCCCGTTGTCCTCTGGCCCCAGGCATTGTGGGCTCCTCCTCCGAACCGGCGTCAACCAACGCCGCGTTCAAGTAGTCCGGATTTTTCTGAATTGAGCCAGAAGTGTATTCAGGGACGGCCCTGCGACCGAGCCTTTGCCATTTGTGCATTCATGTAACGGCTGGCACAGCGCAATCCATTGGAACCGCAAACATTACAGATACGAAGAAGGGGAACACAACAGTGACTGCAAACAACAACGGCTTCGACATCACTCGAACCTGGAATACCGATGCTCGCTGGAACGGCATTGAACGTACCTACACTGCGGCCGACGTGGCTCGGCTGCGCGGCACCATTCATGTGGAGCATACGCTGGCACGCCTCGGCGCTGAGCGGCTCTGGCAGCTCATGCAGTCCAATTCCCATGTGCAGGCTCTCGGCGCGATGACCGGAAATCAAGCCATTGAAATGATCGAAGCCGGACTCGATGCCATTTACGTCAGCGGCTGGCAGGTCGCCGGAGACGCCAACTCCGCCGGACAGGTTTATCCCGATCAGAGCCTCTATCCCTCTGACTCCGTGCCCCAGCTCTGTCGGCGTATCAACAATGCGCTTTTGCGCGCCGACCAGATCTGGCATCAGGAGGGCAAGAACAGTAAGCACTGGCTCGCCCCACTCGTCGCCGACGCCGAAGCCGGATTCGGTGGAACGCTCAACGCCTTTGAGTTGATGAAGGGAATGATCGAATGCGGAGCTGCCGCCGTTCACTTCGAAGATCAGCTCAGCTCGGCCAAGAAGTGCGGACACATGGGCGGCAAGGTTCTCGTCCCCACGCAAGAGGCCGTGCAGAAGCTGATCGCCGCGCGTCTCGCCGCGGATGTCTGCAACGTGCCCACCATCCTCATTGCGCGCACGGACGCCAATGGCGCCAAGCTCATCACCAGCGACATCGATCCCACTGACGTGCCATTCCTCACCGGAGAAGACCGCACCAGTGAAGGCTTCTACCGCATCAAGGGCGGCCTGGAGACGGCCATTGCCCGCGGCCTCGCCTACGCTCCTTATGCCGACATGATCTGGTGCGAGACCAGTGAGCCCAATCTCGAAGAAGCCCGCCGCTTTGCCGACGCCATCCATGCCAAATTCCCCGGCAAGATGCTGGCCTATAACTGTTCGCCCTCTTTCAACTGGAAGAAGAAGCTCGATGATGCCACCATTGCCAACTTCCAGAAAGAGCTTGCGACCATGAACTACAAGTTCCAGTTCATTACTCTCGCCGGCTTCCACGCCCTCAACTACACGATGTTTGACCTTGCGAAGAACTACAAGCAGAGCGCCATGTCGGCCTACTCTGTTTTGCAGCAGAAGGAGTTTGCCGCCGAATCCGAAGGCTACCGCGCCGTCAAGCATCAGGCTTTTGTCGGCACCGGATACTTCGACGATGTGGCCCAGGTCATCGCCGGAGGCGCCAGCAGCACCACCGCGCTCCACGGCTCCACCGAGCAGGAGCAGTTCCACCCCTGTGCGCGAGTGGAGTGCGAAAATCGCATCGAACCCGCCGCGAAAACGGTCAAGGTCAAGCAGTAAGGGAATTCTGTTCAGCGCTTGAATAGCTCGGCTCACAAGGCCGGGCTATTCTTTTGTCTCCCGCTGCACCCAGTTCCTGCCGCAACAAAAACGGGGCCGCTGTAGGCCCCGTTTCACTCTGAAATCTGTTTTGCTGTCGGTCACGCAGCACGGCGAATATCCGAGTCTCGATCACCCGGCAGCTTCCCGCCGCGGTTCCCCGTAACCATGCGAATAATCCATGTCAGAAGCACGGCTCCGCCAATCGCCACGAGAATCGTATAAATCATTCCGCCCTCGCCCGCGAATCCTAGACTCCGCATGATGAACCCGCCGATGAGGGCTCCCACAATGCCCACCACAATGTCCATGATCACGCCGTATCCGGAACCCCGCATAAGCTTGCCGGTAGCCCAGCCGGCGATCAAACCAACCACAATCCACGCCACAATACCCATAACTTGTCTCCCCATTTCGGTTTCGGTTTCGCTTATTGAGATGCCATGGTGTAGCGCGGGATGTCTTCAAACGAGAGCCGCTTGTTCTGGCCTGGGACTTGGCCCTGCGAAGAAGGAAGTCATAAGGAGGTGGCACACAACGAATCTGCAGCACAGCATAAACTGCGCCTAATGCCGATCATGGTTATGCCTACCCAGAGTGCTCGGCAGTTTGTTGGAATGTTAAGGTAAACTTTCGAGGAAAATACCAATGGAGACACCCATGCGCTGGTATCACTACATTGCTTACTTTTTCGCCGGAGCCTTCCTGGCAAACGCGCTGCCCCACCTCTTAAGCGGAGTTTCAGGCCATCCCTTCCAGAGTCCCTTTGCCCACCCTCCCGGCGTAGGACTGTCTTCCTCCACGGTCAATGTTCTGTGGGGCTTCTTTAATCTTGTCGTCGGCTATCTGCTGGTGTGCCGCGTCGGAAGCTTCGATCTGCAAAAGACACGGAATGTCCTTCCCCTCGCAGCCGGCATCCTGATCATGTCGCTCATGCTTGCTCGCACATTCGGCCGCTTCTATGGAGGGCTGTGAGCTAGCGCTCGTCCCTGGAGATCAGCCCCTCCGGTTTGCTTCTCCTCGCGGCATTCCTTAAACTTAAGGCTCCAAATCCATCTGCATTGCGCAATCGTAGGCGCGAGCGGAGACCTACCCTATGTCTGAAATCAAGGTTCAACTCCCCGACGGCAGCATTAGAGAAGTTCCCCTGGGCACCACCGCCCTCGACATTGCGAAGTCTATTTCGCCGCGTCTGGCCGACGCAGCATTGGCCGCCAAAATTGCGCCTCTCGGCCCACCCGCATCCGCTGAAGCCGATGGCTTCACCGTCGTCGATCTCACCCGCCCCATCGAGCAGGATTCCCAGCTTCGTCTGCTCACCGAAAAAGATCCCGAGTCGCTCCAGGTCTTCCATCACTCTTCGGCGCACCTGCTTGCCGCCGCCGTGCTGGAACTCTTTCCAGAGACCAAGCTCGGTCACGGTCCTGCCACTGACACCGGATTCTTCTACGACTTTCTGCGCGAAACCCCTTTCACTCCCGAAGATCTCGAGAAGATCGAAAAGAAGATGAAGGAGATCGTCGATCGCAACGAGCCTTATGCTCGTGACTTCCTCGACCGCGATGCCGGTCTCGAGCGCTTCAAGGCCGAAGGCGATTTCATGAAGTGTCATTTCATCGAGCAGTTCACCAAGTCCGATGAAAAAATTTCGCTATACAAGACCGGCAAGTTCGTCGATTTCTGTCGCGGCCCGCACATTCCTTCCACCGGAAAGATTAAAGCCTTCAAGCTGCTCAACATCGCCGGAGCCTACTGGCTCGGCAAAGAGGGCAATCCCCAGCTCCAGCGCATCTACGGAACCTCGTTCTACTCCAAGAAAGAGATGGACGAGTACATGCGCCAGCTTGAGGAGGCCAAGCGCCGCGACCATCGCGCCCTCGGCAAGCAGCTCGACCTCTACTCCATCCAGGAGCTCGCCGGGCCCGGTCTCATCTTCTGGCATCCCAAGGGCGGACTCATCCGCACCATCATGGAGGACTGGCTTCGCGCCGAGTACCTAAAGCGCGGATACTCTCTGGTCTTCACTCCGCACGTCGCCCGCCGCGCTCTCTGGCAGGTCTCCGGACACGAAGGCTTCTACGCGGAAAATATGTTTGACACCATGGAGCTCGATGACGCCGAGTATCGCCTCAAGCCCATGAACTGTCCCTTCCACATTCTTATCTATAAGGACCAGCTTCGCTCCTACCGCGATCTCCCCGTGCGCCTCGGCGAGCTCGGAACCGTCTATCGTTACGAGCGCTCCGGCGTCATGCACGGACTGATGCGCGTCCGCGGCTTTACCCAGGACGATGCCCACATCTTCTGCACTCCCGAACAGATTGAGAGTGAAGTCGAGGGCTGCATTGACTTCGCCATCAGCGTCCTGCACACCTTCGGCTTTGAGGAGTTTCAGGTCGAACTCTCCGGCTGGGATCCCGAAGACCGCGCCCACTACGTCGGCTCGCCTGACCAGTGGGAGTCCTCGCAGAACGCACTCAAGACCGTGCTTGAGCGCAAGAACATTCCTTACAAGTTCATTCCCGGTGAAGCCGCCTTCTACGGTCCCAAGATCGACGTCAAGTTGGTCGATGCCATCGGCCGTCTCTGGCAGCTCTCCACCGTGCAGTTCGATTTCAATCTTCCTCAGCGCTTCGAGCTTGAATACGTTGGCGAAGACGGACAGCGTCATCAGCCGCTCATGGTGCACCGCGCCCTCTACGGCTCCGTTGAGCGCTTCTTCGGAGTCCTCATCGAACACTACGCCGGAGCCTTCCCCGTGTGGCTCTCGCCAACCCAGGTTGCCATTGTCCCCATCGCCGAGCGTCACATCGAATACGCCAACAAGGTGGCCGACGCGCTCAAAGCCGCCGGAGCACGCGTTCACGTCGATGGTCGCAATGAGAAGATGAACGCGAAAATCCGCGAGCACGCCTTGCAGAAGGTTCCATTCATCCTCGTCGTCGGCGATAAGGAAGCCGAGGTCGGCGAGGTCAACGTGCGCGTGCGTGGTCAGGAGAAGGGCGAGGGCAGCGTCACCATCGAAGCCTTCACCACCCGCATCCAGCGCCTCATCCAGTCGCGCAGCACCAAGCTGGATTAAGCGATTTCACTTGCTTTACGCAAAACAGAACGGGCAGCCCACATAGGCTGCCCGTTCTGTCTTATAAAAATGCTGCCTTATGAATGCGCTCTAGTACTTCGACGGAATCTCCCAACGCGACGGACCGCGAACCTTTATTGGTCCTCGTCATCCCAATCAAACAAAGCTGCCATGGCCAGCGGAGACACAATAAAGGTCGTCCGCGGCCCGGCCAAAGTCGCCGTACATTCCTCATAGCTTGGAGGGACGGGCGGATACGAATGCTGATTGCACAGCGGCGGATCTGGATCCATATAAAAACGTTCTCCTGCTGCATCATCCCGCTTCTTCGGCACCAGGACAAAGCACAACCTTGCCTCTCCGGAAATCCCCGGTTCCAGATTGGTGCGTGCCGCAAATCGGAGCCCACCACGGGTAAAAATGCGCGTTTTATAATCTGGAGCCGTCAATAAGGAATTTAACTGCCCGCAATCCTGCATCTACTCACAATATTGTGAGCTGCTCGCGTTATGATGGTGCGGTGTTAAAGTCGCTCGAATTCTACGTGCGCAAGCATCGTCTGGTTCATCCTGGCGAGCGCGTTGGTGTCGGCGTCAGCGGTGGCGCTGATTCCGTCGCCCTCTTGCGCGCTTTGGCCGAGCTCGCGCCTGCCCTGGGCATCGTGGTTTTCGTACTCCACCTTAATCACCGCCTTCGCGCCGATGACTCCGATTCCGATGAGCGCTTTGTACGTGAACTTGCCGCCCAGCTCTCAATTGAGGCTGTGGTCGAATCCGAGGACATTACCTCTTTCGCCTCGCTCTTTCATCTCTCGCTTGAGGCTGCCGGACGCCGCGCCCGCTATGCGTTTTTCCAGCGCGCAGCCCTCGCACTCTCACTCGATTGCGTGGCCACGGCTCACACCCGCGATGATCAGGCTGAGACCATTCTCCTGCGCTTGCTCCGTGGCACCGGAACCAGCGGCCTCGCCGGAATCCATCGCTCATTCGACCTTTCTGAGCTTGCGGGCGATCCCGCTACCGGCACGGATCCCGCGTCCGGTCCACGGCTCATCCGTCCGCTGCTCGCAACCAGCCGTGAGAACGTCGAGCAATTCCTGAACTCTCTTGGCCAGGCTTATTGCCATGACTCCTCAAACCTAAGTCCGGAGTTCCTGCGCAACCGAGTTCGCGCAACTCTTCTGCCTTCCCTCGAGCGCGATTACAATCCGCGCCTGCGCCAGGCTCTCTGCGACACCGCTGAGGTCGCCGCCGCCGAAAACGCATACTTCGATCAGCTTGCCGCCTCCACCCTTGGCCCTGAGCCAGAGCCTGAGCAGGGCGTGGAAGTGCGGCTTTTGCAGGCACAGCCTCTCGCCTTGCAGCGCCGAATCCTGCGCTCCCTCTGCCGGATCCTCGGCCTTACCCTCGACTTCGCGCACCTTGAGTCTCTTCGCGAGTTCGCCCTTGCCGGCCGCGCCGAGCGCCTGAACCTGCCGCGCGGATTCTTTGCCGAAGTCGTCCGCGATCCTCAGGCTCCGTCCCGCCTCGTCTTGCTCTGCGCCGAACCCGATCCGCCGTCCGCCGGATACGCTCTCGAACTCCCAATCCCCGGCAAGATTTCCATTGCGGAGTTGTTCGGCGGCCCGGAAGCCTGCATTCGTGCCACTGTGCTCCGCGACGAAGCCACCAGGCTCGCCTACAATCGTGCCGATCTTCTGCGTGCCGACCAGCTGAACTCCCGGCTTTCCGTTCGCAACCTCATGCCCGGCGACCACTTCCATCCCTTGTTCTCCAAAGGCGAAGAAAAAATCGGACGCCTTCTTCAGAAACTCTCGGTTCCCGGAACCGTCCGCAAGACCTGGCCCGTCGTACTCGCCGGAGACCGCATTGTCTGGGCGCCGGGATTGTCGGTCGCCTCTGATCTGGCATGGTCTCCCGGTGACGGTGACGCGGTTGCACTCGATATCTGCAATGCCGTTGGTGCCACCTGTAACACCCTATCTTCCGGGCGGTCCGTTTTGTCTTATTCTTCCACCACCAAGTCTCCAACGGAGAACTACGAGATCGTCGTCTCTGAGGCGCAGTTGCAGACCCGCATCGCCGCCCTCGGCAGGCGCATCTCGCGCGATTACGAGGGCCGCTCCATCTTCTGCGTCGGAGTGCTCGAAAACGGCTTCATCTTCCTCGCCGACCTTCTCCGCTCCATCCACGGCGACGTTCGCTGCCAGTTCGTCAGAACCAACGTCCGTGAGATCCTGGAAAACAACATCTCTACCACCGAAATCTTCTACACCCCCGAGGTCGATGTTGCCGGTCAGCACGTGCTGCTCTGTGATGGCATCGTCTCCTCCGGCCAGACCACCGAATTTCTGGTTCGGAATCTGAAAGCGCGCGGCGCTGCCTCCATCGCCGTCTGCACCCTTTTAGACCGCCAGTCCGCTCGCCGCGTCCATCTTGAAGTGACCTACTTCGGCTTCCAGGTAGGTCCTCAGTGGCTGGCTGGCTTTGGACTCGGCGCACCCACCTGCGAGCGCAACGTGCCCTTCATCTTTGCCGCCCCTGAACTGGGTGGATTCTGGTGTCCCCCGTCTTGAGGATGTATACTCTTTGATTAATGAGTTCTTCCGCGTCTGTACGCTCCTCGTATGTCCGCCTTACCAATTGTGTGGGCAGCATCTCGCTTACGAGGAATTCCGGAATTGAGTAAAATTGAATGGGGTGGAAAAAGCTGGTTCCAGCAGCCCGCACGGGCATCTAATTCCTGTGAGTTGTCTGTGCCATACTTTTTCTGCTGTAAATAGAGGAGCTTTTCGGTGAATTCCACGGTCAAGCAAGTCGTGTTCTGGGTCGTGATTTTACTTTCTGGCGTATTGCTCTGGTCGGTTGTCAAGAACAATAGCACGGGAGTGAAAGAGCGCGAAGTCAATTTCTCGCAGTTCTTGTCGGAAGTCGACCAGGGCAAAATCAAGGACGTAACGGTCTACGGCCCTGAGGTGCGCGGCGACTACAACAATGAGAAAGCGGGCTTTCACACCACCGTGCCGGCGAACTATACCGACATGTACAAGAGCCTGCGCGACAAGGGCGTGAATATCACGGTCAAGGATGTCAGCGGCGGCGGTTGGCCAAGCTGGCTCTTCCAGATGCTTCCTCTCGTCGTGATTCTCGGCCTCTGGTTCTTCATGATTCGCCAGATGCAGTCCGGCGGAAACAAAGCGCTCTCGTTCGGCAAGAGCCGCGCCCGCCTGCTCTCCATGCAGCAAAAGAAGGTGACATTCAAAGACGTCGCCGGCGTGGATGAAGCCAAGGAAGAGCTGCACGAAATCATCGAGTTCCTGCGCGAAGCGCAGAAGTTCCAGAAACTCGGCGGACGCATTCCCAAAGGCGTGCTTCTTGTCGGACCTCCCGGAACCGGCAAAACCCTGCTTGCCCGTGCCGTAGCCGGCGAAGCTAACGTACCCTTCTTCTCCATCTCCGGCTCTGACTTCGTTGAGATGTTCGTCGGCGTCGGCGCAAGCCGCGTCCGCGACCTCTTCGAGCAGGGCAAGAAGAACGCACCCTGCATCATCTTCATTGATGAGATCGATGCCGTAGGCCGCCATCGTGGAGCCGGTCTCGGCGGTGGACACGATGAGCGCGAGCAGACGCTCAATCAGTTACTGGTTGAGATGGATGGCTTCGAATCCAACGAAGGCGTCATCCTCATCGCCGCTACCAACCGTCCGGACGTGCTCGATCCCGCACTGCTTCGCCCCGGCCGCTTTGACCGCCGCGTGGTGGTCTCGCTGCCTGACATTCGTGGCCGCGAAGAGATTCTCCGCGTCCATACCCGCAAGATTCCCATTAACGATGACGTTGATCTCTCCATCCTGGCTCGCGGCACACCCGGTTTCAGCGGTGCTGACCTGGCCAACATGGTCAATGAAGCTGCCCTGCTCGCCGCCCGTCAGAACCGCAAAACAGTCCTGATGTATGACTTCGAGATCGCCAAGGACAAGGTGCTCATGGGTGCCGAGCGCCGCAGCATGATCCTTACCGACGAAGAGAAGAAGGTGACGGCCTATCATGAGGCTGGGCACGCTCTCATCGCCGCCATGCTTCCGCTCGCCGATCCGCTGCACAAGGTCACCATCATCCCCCGTGGCATGGCCCTCGGACTCACCATGCAGTTGCCTGAGACCGATCGCCATAACTACACCCGCGACTATCTGGAGACCGATCTCACGGTCTTCATGGGCGGACGCCTCGCCGAGGAACTATTCCTCGATCAGATGTCCACCGGCGCAGGCAATGACATTGAGCGCGCCACCGCAATGGCTCGCAAGATGGTTTGCGAATGGGGTATGAGCTCTCTTGGACCGCTCACCTTCGGAAAGAAGGAGGAGCAGATCTTCCTCGGACGCGAGATCGCGCAACATCGCGATTTCAGCGAAGAGACGGCCATCCGCATCGACTACGAGGTTCGCCGCTTCGTCGACGAAGCCTATGCCCGCGCCAAGAAGATCCTCGAAGGCAATCGTGAAACTCTGATCGCCATCGCCAACGCTTTGCTGGAACGCGAAGTGCTCGATGCCATCGAGATTCAGTTGCTGATCCAGGGCAAGGCACTTCCCGCTCAGGTCGCTCCGCCCACTTCCGACGAATCCGGAAATGTGCAGCAGGTACTTCGTCCCGAACCAAACCGCCAGCCCGGACTCAATCCCGGCGAGCGGCCAAGTCCGGCCTAGGCGCCTGCGGCCGGCAGCGGCAGCTTTTGCCGCGTACCCGCCGCAAAGCTCAGCGCAGTTTCAAACTCAAAAAGGGTGGCTTTCACAGCCGCCCTTTTTACTGCCTCCGATTGCCCAGCCCCGCACTCTCACCCCTACAATAGATATGCTCCGCAAGCGCCTTCACGCCTTCGCCGTCCTGCTCCTGCTCTCCGCCAGCCTTCTCCACGCCCAGTCCCACCCCGGCCTAGCCGCCCACATTCGCGGCGAAATGTCTTTCCTCGCCTCAGACGCTCTTCGCGGACGCGGCAGCGCCACTCCTGACGAGTTCGTCGCCGCAACCTACGTTGTCTCGCAGTTCCAATCCTTCGGCCTAGAAGATGCCAAGCTCCAAACCGTCCCGCTTCCCTCGAACAACACCACCTACAACGCCGTTGCCCTGCTCCGCGGCTCTGACCCCGAACTTTCGCAGCAAACCATCCTGCTAAGCTCGCACCTCGATCATCTCGGCACCCGCCACACTGCCTCCGGTGACGCTGTCTTCCACGGTGCCGATGACGATGCCAGCGGCACCACCGCAGTCCTCGAACTCGCCCGCGCCTTGGCCGCGCTTCCGCAACGTCCCCGGCGCACCGTCGTCTTCGTCTGTTTCGGTAGTGAGGAGACCGGAGGCCAGGGCAATCAGTACTTTCTTGAGCATCCACCCGTTCCACTTTCTTCCATCGTCGCCAACATCGAGTTCGAGATGATCGGTCACCCCGATCCCTCTCTGCATCCGCATCAGCTCTTTCTCACCGGATGGGAGCGTACCGACCTCGGCCCCGCGCTCGCCCGTCACGGCGCTCCGCTTGTCGCCGACCCTCATCCCGCCGGACGCTTTTTCCAGCGCTCCGATAATTTTGCCCTCGCCTTGCGCGGCATCGTCGCCCAGACCGTCTCCAGCTACGGACTCGGTAGCCACTATCACACGCCCTCCGACGACCTCGCCCACATCGACTTCGGCCACCTCACCCGCGCCATCGAATCCGTAATCCCGTCCATCCGGTGGCTTTCCAACACCCGTTGGAAGCCGTCCTGGAGCCCCGGCGGCAAACCATAACCATTTCGCACGCCGATTTCAATTCAGCAACAGGGAGTACTTGGTTGCTCTCACCCGCTCCTCTGTGCGAAATTGATAGGTCGCGAGGTTTGCCATGTCTCATTTTTCGCCGCTGAAAAACCCAACCCGCTCCTTCCAGAACGCGCTGCACTGGCTCTCTGATCACGCATTCCAGGTCACCGGCCCCGATTCTGACGGCATCTACCGCATCACCAAGAATCAGTGCGTCGCCAGCGTTCAGGTTGCAAAAGACGGCAACGCCCGCGTTGCCTCCTTCCCCGTCTGCCTCGTCGCCGGAGAGCCCGCCGAACTCGTCGACCGTGGCTACCAGAAGTTCTTCACCACCAGCAAGCTTGAGGTCGCCGCCACTGCTGACCGCCTCGAAGCTCTCCACAGCTTCAGCGAGGAACTCAAGGAAGTGCTCGGCTACACCAGCCTCTATAACGAGGGACTCGGCTCCGTCAGCGACAGCTACCACTATGATCGCGTCTCCGGTCGCGATCTCGCCGAGAACCAGCGCCCCGCCCGTCCCTGGCAGAAGTAAGGCCGCTCTACTCTCCCCTAACGGCACGCACCTCGCGCAGTGCTTCAATTTACCCAGCTCTGCCGATGCAGGCGCCAGCCGGTCACCCCTCACCTGACGCCTTACCCCGGATCTAGTTTCGGGATTCCGCTCTCGTTTGCGGTGCGTTTGCTGCAAACCTTCCGCGCAATTCTTCAATCCAAGCATGAGAAAGTTTCCCGTCCATGTCGGTGCCCGCGCCCACCGCACAAGGCTTCAGGAACCTGTCTGCGCCAGCCCGCCAAAGGTTCGCGCCCAAGAGGGATGAAAAGTATGAAGTACGCATTTCGGTTTCTGCTGCTCGCTGCGCTGATCTCCGCTCTCCCTGCCTTTGCCCAGGACAATGATCGTTCCTCGGGCAATCAGAATGTTAACGACGCCACCAAGCGCCTCAATGAAGCCGCCGCCGACCTTGCCAAGCTCACCAACGCAGGCGACGCCAACATTCCCCAATCCATTCTGGCCGATGCCAAGTGCATCGCCATTGTTCCCTCGCTCATCAAGGGCGGCTTCATCGTTGGAGCACAGCACGGTCGTGGCGTAGCCACCTGCCGCGTCAACCAGAAGGGCTGGAGCGCTCCTGCCTTCTTCGTCATCACCGGCGGTAGCTGGGGAGCCCAGATCGGAGTCGAGGGCGTCGATCTCGTCATGCTCTTCATGAACAGTGAGGGAGCCGAGAAGCTGCTCGCCGCCAACTGGAAGATTGGTGCCGATGCCGGAATCGCCGCTGGCCCCTTTGGCCGTGAAGTCAGCGCCAACACGGACTGGAAGGCCAACACCGGAATCCTCACCTACTCCCGCGCTAAAGGTGTCTTCGCCGGAGCAACCCTCAACGGAGCCAACGTCCGCGCCGACATGGATGCCATCAAGTCCTTCTACGGACGCCCCGTCAGCTTCCGCGACCTCCTCACCGGCAAAGTTCCACCACCTCCGGCGGCTCATCCTTTCCTCGCCCAGATCCGCCAGAACTTCCACGAGGCCAACGCCGCCAAGTAGTCGCGTTAGGTTTTTCGCGCAACACAATGGGTCCAGCTTCGGCTGGACCCCAGAGTGCTGACGAACCCTACCTTTTCTGGTGGGGTTCGCTGTTTTAGCGATTGAGATTCAGAGCCTTTATCCAGCAGAAGGTTTGAGTAAGTATTCGTAGTTGCTGTTGTAGCGCGGAATCAGGG
>Ga0302319_10005181_pt1 | contig 26317 bp, 26 predicted proteins | sample Bog_T0_2_FD_203319 | JGI IMG/M metagenome (GOLD analysis project Ga0302319, IMG submission 203319) | Peat permafrost microbial communities from Stordalen Mire near Abisko, Sweden - Bog_T0_2 | ecosystem: Environmental > Terrestrial > Soil > Wetlands > Peat | place: Sweden: Abisko, Stordalen Mire... | reverse complement strand
TGCCAGGCTGACCGGCGGGCAATTGGCGGTGGTGCCGGCCGGGCGTAAACACGGCTTTAGCAATACCGGCACGACGATCCTGCACATCGCATCGACGCTGGCAGCGCCGGTGTTCGAGGCGGCTTATAATGACAAGCGCGAGAGCCCACGGCGCTGGCTGCCGGGTTGAGCGGACAGACACTTAGGACGAATTGCACCAAAGACGAATTGCAAGGACGAACTCCATGGCCAATCCCACCCTTGATGACGACCTGCGCGACGCAATCCGCTCGATCCCGGATTATCCCAAGCCCGGCATCATGTTTCGCGACATCACGACGCTGCTCGGCGACGCCCGCGCGTTCCGCCGCGCGGTCGATGCGCTGGTGCAGCCCTGGGCCGGCATGAAGATCGACAAGGTCGCCGGCATCGAGGCGCGTGGATTTATTCTAGGCGGCGCGGTGGCGCACCAGGTCTCGGCCGGTTTCGTGCCGATCCGCAAGAAGGGCAAGCTGCCCCACAAAAGAGTGAGCGTGGCCTATGCGCTGGAATATGGCGAGGACACCATCGAGATGCATGCCGACGCGCTGGTCGCCGGCGAGCGCGTGGTGCTGGTGGACGATCTGATCGCCACCGGCGGCACTGCAACGGCGGCGGTGAAGCTTTTGCGGCAATTGGGCGCCAATGTGCTGGCGGCCTGTTTCGTCATCGACCTGCCAGAGCTCGGCGGCGCCGACAAACTGCGCAAGCTCGACGTGCCGGTGCGGACGCTGATCAGCTTCGAAGGGCATTAGTTCCTTCGCTCAAGGCGCGTGCAGCGTGCATTCGATGGAACGATGCAGGCTGCCGGAACTTGACCCTACGCAACCATGAAATCGACATCGCGATAGACGACGCAAGGCTACGCGCCAGCGATATGGGCATGGCCCGTAAACTATTCCGCGCTTGGCGCGAAGGAGACTAACTCATGTACGGATATGGCAACGGCTGGGGAATGATGGGCGACGGCTACGGCGCAATGGGAGGCTTCGGCATGATATTCTGGCTGTTCGCGCTCGTGCTGATTGGGGGTGGAGTTGTTTGGTTCGTCCGCTCCCACGCATCGGGCGGCGCAACCGTTCCGGGCCGCTCGGGCGGTCTTGATTTGCTTGAGCAGCGCTACGCGCGCGGCGAGGTTAACCGCGAAGAATATTTGCAGAAAAAGGGCGATCTGCAAGCCTGACCAATAGTCACTTCTGCTGCGGCCCCCATGGGCCGCCGTCGCCCGTTCCAGGCGGCGGCGCATCGCCCCAGGGCCCCGGCGTTCCAGTGGCGGGCGGTTTGCCACTCCAAGGTCCGCTCACAGGCGGGTCGCTTTCGATCTGCGCAGGCTGGTCCGGCGCCGCAATCGCAGTCAGCCCCGGATCGTGGCCGCCGGCAAATTTCACCAGCGCCTCGACGCGTTTTTCGACCGACGGATGCGTGTCGAACACATTGGAAAATCCCTCGCGCGGATTGTCGATGCACATTTCCATTACGGCGGAATTGGCGCCCGGGATTTCGCCGCGGCCCTCGATCTTGCGCAGCGCCGAGATCATGGCGTCGGGATTCTTGGTGAGTTCGACCGAGCCAGCGTCGGCGAGATATTCGCGCTGGCGCGACAACGCGAAACGGATGACCACCGATAGGATCCAGACCAGCGCGATGATCGCAATGGCGATCACAATCGCAATGCCGGCGCCGCTTTTGCCGTCGTCGCGCGAGCGGCGCCCGCCGCCCCACATCATGTTCTGGAAGAAAATCCGAAACACCAATTCGCCGAAAAAGCCGAGCGCGCCGGCGATCACCACCGCGATCACCAGCATGCGCACGTCGCCGTTGCGGATATGCGTGAGTTCGTGGCCGAGCACCGACTCGATTTCGGCGTCGTTAAGCGCGCCGAGCAGGCCTTTGGTCACCGTGATGGAATACTGTTTGTCGTTCATGCCGGTGGAGAAGGCATTGAGCGCGTCGTCGTCGGCGATGCGCAGCTTCGGAGTTGTAATTCCGCGGGAAACGCAAAGGTTTTCAAGGATATTATAGAGTCGCGGCTCTTCGGCGCGGCTGACTTCGCGGGCGCCGGTCACCGCGTCGATCAGCGACTGGTGAAATTTATAGGCGACGGCGATCCAGACAATGGTGCCGCAGGTCGCCCAGGGCAGCGCCTTGATGAAATCGAATTCGGCGGCGCGCAGCAGATAGTCGAGCGGCGCATTATTGGCTGTGAACGCCTCGGCCAGCAGCGCGCCGGCAAACACCATCACATTAACGAGAAAAAACAGCCCGATCAGCAGCGCAACGGAACGGCGCTTGTTCGATTGGATATGGGTGTAGAGACCGTAGGCGGCCATGGCTTGCTTCCGTCATTCCGGGGCGCCACGAAGTGGCGAACCCGGAAACCCGATGGTTAGTTTGCCTTCAAAATCTGGATTCCGGGTTCGCGCCTACGGCGCGCCCCGGAATGACCATTAAAACTTCACGCTCGGCGCCTGCTCGAGTTGCGCGCGGTCGCCGCCGACATCGAAGAACGGGCGCTGGCTAAAGCCGAACATGCCGGCGAATATGGCGGCCGGGAACTGCTGAATGCCGGTGTTGTATTCCTGCACGGCGTTGTTGAAGAAGCGGCGCGAGGCCGCGAGCTTGTTCTCGATGTCGGAAAGGTCGGACTGCAACTGCTGGAAGTTCGCGTTGGCTTTCAGGTTCGGATAATTCTCCGATAGCGCGAACAGCTTGCCGAGCGCGCCGGTGAGCATGTTTTCCGCCGCCACTTTCTGCTCGACGCCGGGCGCTGCGACCGCGGCGTTGCGCGCCTGCACGACGGCTTCCAAGGTGCCGCTTTCGTGGGCGGCATAGCCCTTCACCGTCTCCACCAGATTGGGGATCAGGTCGTGGCGCTGTTTGAGCTGCACGTCGATGTCGGCGAAGGCCTGGTTGGTCCTCTGCCGCATGGCGACGAGGCCGTTGTAGACGCTGATTGCCCAGATCACGATCACGACGATGACGCCGAGAACGATCCAGCCGGTGGTGGACATGGTGCAGCTCCTGACAAGAATTGGAACGGAACAAGCCTAACTTAGATGGCACGCCGGAAGCGAACGGCAACCGGATAAGGCGGCGCTAGGCGCGCCAGAGATTTCAAATAACCCATTGAAAAATATAAAAAAGGCCCCGAGCCGAAGCTCGAGGCCTTTTCACCAGACGGCTATTCGGGGGGTAAGGGGGAGCCGCCCAGCTGAAACTCTCGTGGTAATAACGGCGCCCCCGGGCTTTGGTTCCCGGCCGGTTTCGAAGATTTTTTAATTTTCCACAGGAGGCCGGGGCGGGGAGCCCGGGCGCCTAGCTGGCTTCCCTGAACCGCACGGCGGCTTCCAGATCGACCGAGACCAATTGCGACACGCCGCGTTCCGCCATGGTGACGCCGTAGAGCCGGTTCATGCGCGCCATGGTAATCGGATTGTGCGTGATGATCACAAAACGGGTGTCGGTGGAGCGCGTCATTTCGTCCAGCAGGTCGCAGAAGCGCTCGACGTTATGGTCATCGAGCGGCGCGTCTACTTCGTCGAGCACGCAGATCGGCGCCGGATTGGTCAGGAACACCGCAAAGATCAACGCCAGCGCGGTGAGCGCCTGTTCGCCGCCCGAAAGCAGCGAAAGCGTCGTCGGCTTCTTGCCCGGCGGCTTGGCCAAAATTTCGAGGCCGGCTTCCAGCGGGTCGTCGCTTTCGATCAGCTGCAATTCGGCGGCGCCGCCATTAAATAGCCGGGTGAACAATTGCTGGAAGTGCTTGTTGACCTGCTCGAAGGACGCCAGCAGGCGTTCGCGCGCTTCGCGGTTGAGGCTCTGGATGCCCAGCCGCAATTTCTTGATGGCCTCGACCAGATCGTCGCGCTCGGCGGTGAGCGCGGTATGCTGGGCCTCGACTTCGCGCAATTCTTCCTCGGCGCGCAAGTTTACCGCGCCCAGCCGCTCGCGCTCGCGCCGCAGCCGCTCCAGCGTCGCTTCGATTTCGGCAAGCTCGGGCAGGGCTTCACCGGCTTCGATGCCGGCCAGTTCGGCAACACCCGACGGCTCGATCTCCAGCATGTCGTGAATTTCTCGGCCGATATCGGCCAGCCGGCGCTTGGCGCCTTCAAAACGCTCCTCGGCGCGGGCAAGTTCCTCGCGCGCGGCGGAGGCGGCTTCCAAGGCGGCGCGGGCATCGCGGTCGGCTTCGGCCTGCGCGTTTTCGGCGTCCTGCAACCGATCGGCGCAGGCGCGGCGCTCGGTTTCCGCTGTCGCGATCTCGCTGATGAGAGCCTGGCGCTTTTCGGCAAACAGCGCCGGCGCGTTTTCCAATTCGACGCGGTCGCGCTTGGCTTCCGTAATGCGCTGATCGAGCGTGGCGATTTGGTTGCGGGCGCCGTCGCGGCGCTCGGCCCAGCCGATGACGTCAGTTGCCAGCGTAGTGAGCCGGCGGTCGGCCATTTCGGCCTCGCGCACGATGGCCTGCTGCTCGGCGCGGATATCGGCGAGCTTGGCGCGCTTGTCGGTGATGTCGTCGCGAACGCCCGCCAATTGCGTTTCCGTATCGCCGGCGGGCGAAAGCGCGTTTAGCGCGCGTTCGGCCTCGAACTTGGCGGCGCCCGCTTCGTCGCGGCTTGTCGTGAGGCGCATGCGCGCCTCGGACAACGCGGACAGCCTTGCGGCCTGGCGGTTGAGGTCACGCTCGCGCGCGCGGCTCGATGCTTCGGTCTGGCCGGCGGCATCGAAAGCCGATTGCGCGGCTTGCAAGGCGCTGCGCTTTAGGTCGGACTCGGCGCGGGCGGACGCCAATTCGGCGTCGATCTCGGTAAAGCGGCTGCGCTGCGCCAGGCGGCGTGCGGCGCCGGTCGGGGCGTGCGCGGCGGCGACAAAACCGTCCCAACGCCACAGGTCGCCTTCACGCGACACCAGGCGCTGGCCGGCCTTGAGCATGCTGGCGAGCAGGCTGCCGGCGTCACGTTCGACCACGCCGATCTGCGCGAGCCTGCGCGCCAGTTGCGCCGGCGCCTGCACGAATTTAGCGAGCGGCTCTGCGCCTTCCGGCAGAACCGGGTCGCCGCCTTCGGCTGACACTTCGGTCCAATGCATAGGCGCGGAAGCGTCTACCGGCGCGTCGAGATCGTCGCCCAATGCCGCGCCGAGCGCTTTCTCATAGCCTTTTTCTACCGAAACATGGTCGATCACTGGCGGCCACAAGCTGCGGGTCTCAAGCGAAAGCATTTTGGAGAGGGTTTTGGCTTCGGTCTCCAGGCGCTGCGCGCGCTTTTCGGATTCGGCCAAGGCTTCGCGCGCGGTCTCAAGCTCGGCCCGCGCTAGGGTGTGCGCGGCTTCGGCGGCAACAGCGGCCGCTTCGGCTTCGCTCAATGCGGCCTGCGCGCCCTCGACCGCGGCGGTCAGCGGCGCATTCTCAGCTGTATGTAACGTCGCCAATTCGCGTTCGATCGCTTCGATCTCGCCGGCCAGGCGGGCCGCACGTTCGCCATGCTCGCGCGCGGCATTCTCGAACTGATTGCGCTGGGCGGTAAGATCGGCAAGCGCGGTCGTTAGGTCAGAGAAAATCTTTTCGGCGGCGCGCAGCTCCTCGTCGGCTTGCGCAACCTTGGCGTCGACCCCGCTGCGCCGGCCGGCGCTTTCGCGCGCCTCCGCGCGGATGGTCTCTTCCTCGGCGGCAAGACGGGCCAAGGCCGTTTGCGCGTCGGCGGCCAGGCGCTGCTCGCGCTCGGCGTCGGCGGCAAATTGCACCAGCCGCACGTCGAGTTCGGCGATACGGTCCTTGGCGCGGGTTTCCTCGCGGTCGAGGTCCTGTGAGGCGATATTGAGCCGGTGCAAAGCCGCGCCGGCGCTGGCTTCCGCTTCGCGCAAAGCCGGGAGCGATGCCGCGGCCAGGGTCTGGCGGGTGGAGGCTTCGGCTTGCGCCTGTGTGCGCGCGGCGACCTCGCTCAACGAGACGGCCTTGGCCTCTTCGGCCTGCGCCACCTCGATGCTCGCGGCGCTCCAGCGCAGATGGTAAAGCGTGGCTTCCGACTTGCGCACCTGCGCCGACACGGTGCGGTAGCGAATGGCCTGGCGGGCTTGTTTTTTCAAGCCATCCATCTGGGCGGCAAGCTGGCCGATCACGTCCTCGGCGCGCAACAGATTGGTTTCGGCAGCCTTGAGCCGCAGTTCGGCCTCGTGGCGGCGGGCATGCAGGCCGGAAACGCCGGCGGCTTCTTCAAGTACCCGGCGGCGCTGCTCCGGCTTGGCCTGGATGATCTCGCCGATGCGGCCTTGATGCACCAGAGCCGGCGAACGTGCGCCAGTGGAGGCGTCGGCAAACACGATCTGCACGTCGCGGGCGCGCACTTCGCGGCCGTTGATACGATAGGCGGAGCCGGCCTCGCGCTCAATGCGGCGCGCGATTTCGATGCCGTCCGTGTCGTTAAAGGCGGCCGGCGCCGAGCGCTCTGAATTGTCGATTGAAATTGCCACTTCGGCATTGTTGCGCGCCGGGCGGGTGGTGGAACCGGAGAAAATCACGTCGTCCATGGTCGAGGCGCGCATGGATTTGTAGGAGGACTCCCCCATCACCCAGCGCAGCGCTTCGACCAGGTTCGACTTGCCGCAGCCGTTTGGCCCGACCACGCCCGTGAGACCGGGCTCGATCAGGAAATCGGTCGGTTCGACGAACGACTTGAATCCGATCAAGCGCAGCCGCGTAAGCTTCATGCGTCAGGTTCCGCTCGTCTTGGGTTGAACTGTACAATCCGATCCGGGGCTTGGCCCGCGGAAGGAGCTTGCGTGTGCCGCTTTGGCCGGACAATGAATCGCCGCGCGCCTCGGAGCAATAGCCATGCGCACGACCGGCATGGTTTTCCATACCTATCGCACGGCCGAAGCGCGAAATTTGCCGAAAACGGCGCCCGGCGGGCGCCGAAAAACAAGCATAAGCCGTTGGTTTAGCTTTTGATTTTGGCGTCGATCAGCTTCGACATTTCCTCGATCGTCAGCGCCCCCGGATAGGCCACCCCGTTGATGAAGAAGGTCGGGGTCGACTGCACTTTGAACACGTCCACCGCGCGCTGGCGCATGCTTTCTATGCCTTCGAGGATCTTCTGATTCGCAAGACAGGCATCGAAGCTCTGCTCGGTGAAGCCCGCCTGCTTGGCGATGGCGAGCATTGGCGGCAGCGGCTTTTCGATTGCCCAAGTGCGCTGCTGGCGGAACAGCGTATCGACCATGGCGAAATATTTCGTCTTGTCGGTTTCGCCGGCGCAACGCGCCAGCATAAAGGCCGCCGCCGCCAAGGAGTCGAGCGGGAACTCGCGGAAGATATAAAGAACCTTGCCTGTGTCGATGTAGCGCTTCTTGAGTTCCGGGAACGTGGTCTCCTGGAAATGGGCGCAATGCGGACAGGTCATCGAGGCATATTCGATCACGGTGACCGGCGCCTTGTCGGAGCCCATGACCATGTCGGGCAGCTTGTCCGGCTTCATGAGTTCGGCGACCGGAATGGCGTCGGCCGCCAGTGCCTCGCCCATGAAGGGCGGCAGCGAGGACATGCCGAGCACGGCGAGGCTTAGCGTTACACTGGCAGTGGTTTGGCAAAATTCGCGGCGGGTGATGCGCAATGGAAGCTCCTGGGACTGAAAATAAGACTTTTTTGTTTCACCGCATGATCTTATCCGAAAACCGGTTCCCACTTTTCGGGATCATGCGGGTAACTAGCTGGATAGGGCAATTGTGGCAATCGCGGGCCCTTCTGCCAAGAGCCCGACAATTTCATTTTACCTTTATGGATGCACCTAGCCGGGCCAGCGCCTGGCGCAAAACGTCGTCCTCGATTTGCGGCATGCCCTCGGCGATGCGGGCAGCGATTGCCGGATCGGGCGGCGGCGGCGGGGCCGGCTTTACGGCGCGCCGCAGCGGCGCCTGGCGCAGCGCGATGCGGCCGATCGCCTGCCAGCCGAAAAAGCGGTTGACCCGCTCCAGGATCACCGCCGACAGATGCTGGATTTCGAGCGCCGCCGGGCCTTCGACCCGCAGCACCAAAGTGGCCGGATCGAGCGCCTCGTCGCCCATGGCGGCGTGGCTATTGGCGCGCGGCCAATTGATCTTCATCGGCTCGCTATGGGCGGCAATTTCGGGCCCGACAATGTCGCCCCAGCGCGCCAGGATCTCGGCCGAGGCAAAACCCTGGCTCTTGAGCGCATCGGTGAGGGTGGCGCTCAAAAGCTCCGAAAGCGGGCGGGGAAAACTGCGCGAGGGCTTGCTCATTTTGACGTGCTTTGTGCCAACCTTGGTTTCATGAACGTAGCAGTCCAAGTGCCGCGGCGGAAGAAAGCCGTCGCCAAACCCGTCGCCATGCCTGTCGCCTTGCCCGACGGTCGCGATTTGCTGGCCTGGTACGACCGCCATCGCCGCATTCTCCCCTGGCGAGCGAAAGTGGGCGAGCGGGCCGATCCCTACGCCGTTTGGCTCTCGGAAATCATGCTGCAACAGACCGGTGTGAAGACGGTAGCGCCTTACTATGCGCGTTTCCTGGCGCGCTGGCCGACGGTCGAGCGGCTTGCCGCGGCCAAGCTCGACGACGTGCTGCGCGAATGGGCTGGGCTCGGCTATTACGCGCGCGCCCGCAATCTGCATGCCTGCGCCCGCGCGGTGGTGGAACGCCACGGCGGGGTTTTTCCAAGCGCCCCGCAGGCGCTGCGCGCGCTGCCCGGCATCGGCGATTACACCGCGGCGGCGCTAGGCGCGATCGCATTCGACGCACCGGCCGTGCCGGTGGACGGCAATGTCGAGCGCGTGGTGTCGCGGCTGTTTGCGGTGGAGGAAACGCTGCCGGCGGCAAAGCCCACCATCAAGCGGCTGGCGCAGTCGCTGCTGCCGGAACGCCGCGCCGGCGATTTCGCGCAAGCGCTGATGGATCTCGGCGCCGGTATTTGTTCGCCCAAGCGCCCGGCCTGCGCGCTGTGCCCTTGGAACGATGTTTGCGTGGCGCGCGCGCTCGGCCGCGAGGGCGAATTTCCGCGCAAGGCGCCAAAGCGCGAAGGCAAATTGCGCCGCGGCGCCGCCTTCGTCGCGTTGCGCGCCGATGGCCGCGTGCTGTTGCGCCGGCGTCCTGCGAGCGGCCTGCTCGGCGGCATGACCGAAGTGCCGGGCAGCGATTGGGCACATGATTTCGAGCTAAGCGGCGCGCTGGCGCAAGCGCCGCGTCTGGCGAAAGCGAAATGGCGCATAGCGCCCGGCGTCGTACGCCACGTGTTCACGCATTTCCCGCTCGAGCTGACCGTTTTCATCGCGCAATTGCCGCGCGCGACAATCGCGCCCAAACCCGCGCGCTGGGGCAAGATTTCAGAACTGCCGGGCGAAGCGCTGCCGAGCGTGATGCGCAAGGTGCTCGCGCATGTGCTCGATAGACTTTAATTGCGCATGATCTTGTCCGAAAACCGGTTCCCACTTTTCGGGATCATGCGCGTGCCTTAAATCGCCGGAATTCCCGCGGCCGCATTCAGGAATGCGTTTTCCGCGCGCTCGGTGCGGTCGGGCCTCGACAATTTACGCGCCGCCGCCTTGCGGTTGATCTTGCGCTTGGCGATGGCGCCGAGCTTTTTGTCGGCGGCTTTTTCATCCTTGAGATTCATTGCCAGCAATTTGGCGACGTCGTTGCGGCCGATGACCTTGGCCCAGGCCACCAGCGTGCCATAGCGCGTGATCTCGTAATGTTCGACCGCCTGCGCCGCCGCGATCAGCGCGGCATTGAGTACGATCTTGTCATCGATCTCGCCGGCGATTTCGTTGGCCTCCTCAATGATCCCGTCGATGGCCGGGCATTTGGTACCCTGCGGGAGCGATTTGATCTTCTTGAATACCTGATCGAGCCGTTTGACGTGGGTCTTGGTCTGGCCGAGATGGACGCGGAAGCTCTTCTTGAGTTCGGCGTCGGAGGCCTTGGCGATCATGTCCGGCAGGGCTTTCAGGATCTTGTGCTCGGCATAATAGATGTCCTGCAGCGTATGCACGAACAGCTCGTCGAATGTGTCGATATCGGATGAAAACCAGCCCATGGCTACGCGCTCCCTATGATGGCTGCTGCGATAAGTCGGGGAGGCGTCACGAGTTCCCTATTCGCTCAAAGACGGCTAGAAAATCGTCCGAACAATCGGGATTTTGGAGGAAACCATGAAAATCGAACGCCACGAAGTCGGCCCGCGCATGAGCAAAGTGGTGGTGCATGGAGACACCGTCTATCTCGCCGGCATTGTCGCCGATAATCCGAAAGGCAAGAACACCACCGAACAGACCAAGAGCATCCTCTCCCAAATCGACGGTTTTCTCGCCAAAGCAGGCACCGATAAGGCCAAAATACTGTCGGCCAATATCTGGATCACCGACATGGCCAATTTCGCCGAGATGAACGCGGTCTGGGACGCTTGGGTCTCGCCGGGCAACACCCCCGCGCGCGCAACCGTCGAGGCCAAGCTCGCCACGCCCGATTACAAAGTCGAGATCATGGTGGTGGCGGCACGCGCATGATCCCGAAAAGTAGGAGCCGGTTTTCGGACAAGATCATGCGCAAAGGAAAAAATTTATGAATGCGGAGCCCGGCGTCCTGGCGATCTGGAACGATTGCCGCCCCGGCCGCGAGGCCGAATTCGAAATGTGGTTCCAGGGCGAGCATCTCATCGAACGGCTTGGCGTGCCCGGCTTCCTCTATGGGCGGCGGCACGCGGCGATTTCGGGGTCCAGCGGCTATTTCAATTTCTATCTGGTCGAATCCCCGGCAGTGCTCACATCCGAGCCCTATTTGGAGCGGCTCGATCATCCGACACCGATGACCAAGAAAATCATGTCGGAGATTTTCATCAATATGAACCGCACTGTTTGCCACCGCACGCTGCGCGTCGGCGGCTTTCGCGGCGCCTATGCCGTGACGGCGCGGTTCAACGACATGCCCGATATGGCCGTGCTGACTTTGCTGGCGAAAGAACTGGTGGCGGATGCGCGCGTTGCCGCTTGCGAGATATGGACCGCAGTCGATCCCGCTGGCCAGCCGGTGTCGATGGAAGAAAAATTGCGCGGCGGCGACAAGAAAATCAAAGCCTGCCTGATGGTCGATACTCTGCGCCAGGCCGAGGCGGAGCGGCTTGGCGAGCGGCTGGCGCGGGATTTTTCAAGCGCCGAGGTCGGCGTGTTCCGCGTAAATTGCCAGCTTGGCCGCGAAACGGGGATTTGAACTATGCAGTCGTTCTTGCCGATAGCCGAAAAAATCGCCGCGCGTTTGATCGAACGCAAGGAAACCGTTGCCATCGCCGAATCCTCCACCGGCGGCCTGATCGCGGCGGCGTTGTTGGCTGTGCCCGGCGCTTCGGCTTATTTCGTCGGCGGCGCCGTGGTCTATACCAAGACCTCGCGCGCGGCTTTGCTCGGTATTGCGGAAGCCGACATGAAAGGCTTGCGGCCCTCGACCGAGGTCTATGCGAAGCTGCTGGCGGAGCGCATGCGCGCGAAAAACTCGACGACCTGGGCGCTTGGCGAAACCGGAGCTACCGGGCCTTCCGGCAATCACTATGGCGATGCGGCCGGGCATAGCTGCATCGCGGTCGTGGGGCAAACTGAGTGCGCGATCACGCTGGAAACGGGAAGCGCCGACCGGCGCGCAAATATGGATGCGTTTGCCAAACGCGCGCTGGAACTACTTCTCGAAGCGATTTCCGCGAAAGCTTAAGCGCTACTCCGCCGCTTCCGCCATTTCGGAGCGGAACTGCGCGCGCAGCTCATCGATCAGCTTGAGGCCCTTGGGAGTCTGCAGGTGCCAGAAGGTCCAGCCGTTGCAGGCGTCCAGGCCCTGCGCGATAGCGCCGATCCGATGGATAGAGCCGACATTATCGCCAAGCGAGACCGCGCCATCGGCCCGCACGACCGCCTTGTGGCGCTTCTTGGCGTCAACCAGATGGGCGCCGGGAGAAATCATGCCGCGTTCGATCAGCGCCGAGAACGCGACGCGCGGCGCGTCACGCACGGTCACGAACGGTGCAATCGATGGCGACGGTACTTGTTGCACGTCGGCGATACGCTTTTGCGCCGCCTTGGCGTAATTCGCTTCGCGTTCGATGCCGATGAAACGCCGGCCCAGCCGCTTGGCGACCGCGCCGGTGGTGCCGGTGCCGTTGAACGGATCGAGGATCAGATCGTCCGGCCGCGAGGCCGCCAGGATGATACGCGCCAGCAGCGCTTCCGGCTTTTGCGTCGGATGCAGTTTCTTGCCATCCGAACCCTTGAGGCGCTCTTCGCCGGTGCAAAGCGGGAAAGTCCAGTCCGAGCGCATCTGCACGTCTTCATTGCCGGCTTTGAGCGCCTCGTAATTGAAGGTGTAGCCCTTCGCGCCGGCGTCGCGCGAAGCCCAGATCATAGTCTCGTGCGCATTGGTGAAACGGCGGCCGCGAAAATTCGGCATCGGATTGGTCTTGCGCCAGATGACATCGTTGAGGATCCAGAATCCCATGTCCTGCATCGTGGCGCCGACGCGGAAAATATTATGATACGATCCGATTACCCAGATTGTGCCGGCGGGCTTCAAGACGCGCCGGCAGGCATCGAGCCAGGTTTTGGTGAAGGCGTCATAAGCCGCGAAACTGTCGAACTTGTCCCAGTCGTCGGTGACCGCATCGACATGGCTGTCGTCGGGACGCTTTAGGTCGTTGGCGAGTTGGAGATTATAGGGCGGATCGGCGAACACCAGATCGACGGACGCTGCCGGCAGCTTTTGCATCTCGGCGACACAGTCGCCGATCAAAATGCGGTGCGGTTGGGTGCTCTCTAAAACTCCACGGGGCGCCCGTGAGGGCGCCCCGCGACGCGACACTACCATGACTCACAAACTCTGACTCAGGCGACGCGGTCGGCAGACGCGGGACCTACAACCGACAGGCCGGCAATATGGCGCTTCAAAGTGAAAAAACGGTTTATGGAAGTGTCCCATTACTGGGCAAAATGTGCCTATGGTACCATGGCTTAGCGGAACTTTAGTTCGCGAAAAACCGATCGAATTGGACGCCATAGACGCATTCGGTAATGATCGAAACGCAGTGTTTGGGGGACTTTTGAATGCGCTGGGAAGACTTTCGCCGCAGTGACAATGTCGAGGACGACCGCGATAGCGGCGGCGGTTTCGGCGGCGGCGGCGGATTTGGATTTCCTGCCGGTGGCGGCGGCCTAGGTATTGGTACGATCGTGGTGCTGGGGCTGATCGGATGGGCGCTCGGCATCGATCCCAGCATTCTGATCGGCGGCGCCGAAATGGTCAGCGGCGGCCGCACGCAATATCAGCAGCCCTACCAGCAACCCAACCGGCGCAGCGGCGCGCCGGCCGACGCGACCGGCCAATTCGTTTCGGCGGTGCTTGGCAATACCGAAGACACCTGGGGCGATATTTTCAAACAGATGAACCGGCAATATACGCCGCCGCGTTTGCGGCTGTTCACCAATGCCGAGCAGGGCGGCTGCGGCTATGCGCAAGCGGCGAGCGGGCCGTTCTATTGTCCGAGCGACCGGCGCATATATCTCGACACTTCGTTTTTTCGCCAAATCGAAACGCGCTTCCATGGTTGCTCGGGCAATGCCTGTAAATTCGCACAGGCTTATGTGATTGCGCATGAAGTCGGCCATCACGTCCAGAACCTGCTCGGCACTTTGACCAAGGCGCATGATGCGCAGCAAGCGGTTGGCAGCAAGGTCGGCGCCAATCGCATTCAGGTGCGGGTCGAATTGCAGGCCGATTGCTATGCCGGTATTTGGGCCAATCATTCCGAGCAGCGCAAAGATTTTCTCGATCCCGGCGATATCGATGCTGCGTTGCAAACCGCGAGCGCCATCGGCGACGATACGCTGCAAAAACAGGCGCAGGGGCGCATCGTTCCCGACACCTTCACGCATGGCTCGGCGGAACAGCGCAAGCGCTGGTTCACAGCCGGCTTCACACAGGGCAAACTCTCGGCATGCGATACGTTTTCGGCGGCGCAGCTCTAGCGTCAATTCGCACGAGCTCCGCGATAAGCTAGGATCAACCGATGCCCGGTATCGACGAGACCCGCCAATTCGTGCCGCTCAAGATCGCCGTGCTCACGGTGTCGGATACGCGCGAATTGGCGGAAGATAAATCGGGCGATACCCTGGCCGAACGCATTTGCGCCGCCGGCCATGTTCTGGCCGAGCGTTCCATCGTCAAAGACGAGGTCAAGGCGATCCGTCAGCGCGTAAAGGCCTGGATCGCGGATAAATTCATCGACGTGGTCATCACCACTGGCGGCACCGGATTTACCGGGCGCGATGTCACGCCGGAAGCGATCGAGCCGCTGTTCGAGAAACTCATGGAGGGCTTCGCCACCATGTTTCTGATGGTGAGCGAGAAAAAGATCGGCACCTCCGCGATCCAGACCCGCGCCACCGCCGGCGTTGCTAGTGCGACTTATATTTTTTGTCTGCCGGGCTCGCCCGGCGCCTGCAAGGACGCCTGGGACGAAATCCTGGTGCACCAGCTCGATTACCGCTACCGGCCGTGCAATTTCGTCGAGATTTTGCCGCGGCTCGATGAGCATTTGCGGCGGGGGAAGGCGAAAGCTACCAAGGCCTAGTCCGCTCATTCCCGCGAAAGCGGGAATCCAGAACCACATCGAACATTGGATGACGTAACCCCTGGGTCCCCGCTTTCGCGGGGACGAGCGGAAAACTGCGCTCGCGCGCTCATAGCTGCAAATCCCAATACTCGCTTACCACCGGCTTGCCCCAACTCTGGTGTTTCTCAGAGCCCGTCAGCTTGAAGCCGGCTTTCTCGTAAGTGTGCCGCGCGGCTTCGAGAATGCTGTGGGTCCAGAGCGTGATTTTCTTGTAGCCGGCAGCGCGGGCGAATTTGACGCATTCGCCGGTCAGCCTGTTGCCAAGGCCGAGTCCGCGCGCTTTCGGATCGACGATTAAAAGGCGGATGCGCGCGACGCCGGACACGTCGTCCTTGACCAGCATGACGCAGCCGACATTCTCGCCATTCATCTCGGCGATCCAGCAGCGCTCCCGCTTGGCGTCGTATTTGTTGACGAAGTCAGCAACGATCTGCGCGCACAGGCCTTCGAACGGATCGGTCCAACCATATTCCTGGGCATAGATCTCGGCATGGCGCGAGACGATCCAGCCGAAATCGCCGGGCTTTGGCGCGCGCAAAATATAGCGCGGCGCCTCAGTGGGCTTTGCGGTATCGCCGGTTAGAAGCGTCTCGATTGAATCCATCGCCGCCACCAGCCGCGCTTGCTCGGGCGCCTTGAGCTTGGCGAGCATGTCGCCGGCCTGGGCTTGCGAGCGCCGTTCGTAGGGCGCGAAAATCTTGGCGCCGCGCGCGGTCAATGCGAGATGGCTTTGGCGGGCGTCCTCGGGCGACGGCTTGCGCTTGATCAACCCGGCCTTTTCGAAATTGCGCAGCACGCGCGACAGGTACCCGGCGTCGAGATCGAGCGCGCGGGCGATGTCGCTGGCGGTATGCGCACCCTGATGCGCGATTTCGTAGAGCACGCGCATTTCGGCCAGCGAATAGGGGCTGCCGAGATAGGTTCTGCGCAGCACGCCAATCTGGCGCGTGTAGAAGCGGTTGAAGCGGCGCACCGCGCCGACGTTTTCTTGGCTGGCCTTGGGCATGAAGGCAGGTTTGGCCAATTAGTTGACTAAGTCAAGTATCTGGCTCAACGCGCCTGCCGGGCACCCACCGGCAGCATGACGACGCGGCTGCGGCCGAGCTTGCGTAAGATCGCGGTTTCGGCGCCGTCGCCTTCGGGATGGCCGCCGATTTCATTATAGAAGCCGCGCGCGATCAGCAGACCTTGCTCGGGCTTGGGGCCGCCGCCGAATATCACGCGCAGCAGAGCGAATACTTCCGACAGGCGCGGATGCAGCAGGTCGGCGGCGCCGGGCGGGCGAAACACCGCGGCACGCGCGGCGCCATCGAGCGCGTCGGTGGCCTCGATGAAGCGGTCGGTAGCCTCGACCCAGCCCGCCTCCGGCACGCTGCCGGCGCGCAGGAACAGGAGCCACGGCGCATGTGTGCCGGCGGCGGCAGTTTTAAGCCGTGTGCCGAGCGGCTCGCTCGAACTTACAAAGCGGCAACCGGCGACGTCGGCAACTTCGGCCGTGGCATCGCTCGAACCGCCATCGGTCACGACCACCTCCCCGAGCAGGCCGGCGGTGGCGCCCGGCACAAGCGCCGCCAGCGTCGCCACCAGCGTGCGTTCCGATTCGTTGGTCGCAATGATCGCGCTCAGCATTTTAGTTTTTTGGAACCCGGGGCATGTCGACAGGGTTGCCACCATATCATGTGGGACACAATCACAGCCCTACGAGATCGGCCCTAAACTGCTCAAATTGTGGGCTTTTTAACAAAGTTCTTGTTTTGTTCACATCGTACAACTAGGTTATGTCCATGGCTCGATATTCAGCAGCCCTCAAACGCCCGCCGGTGAAAGATTTGCCCTCCAAGCCGGCGGGCGAATTTGTCGACGACGCGACCGGCTTGCTCGGCGTCGTGGTCGAGCATGAGCGCCGTCGTGGCCGCGGCGCACAGAGCAACGCCGCCGGGCGCTACGAGCCGCACGCGCGCATCGCCTTCGACGATGGTTGGCGGAGCCTCGACGAATTGCCGCCGTTCAAAACCACGGTGACCAACGACGCCACCCGTAAAATCATCACCCGCAATGAATCGCCCGATATCGGCTTCGACCGTTCGATCAATCCCTATCGCGGCTGCGAGCATGGCTGTGTCTACTGCTTCGCGCGCCCGACCCACGCTTATCTGGGGCTGTCGCCCGGGCTCGATTTCGAATCCAAATTGTTCGTCAAGCCGGAAGCCGCCGAGCTGCTGGAAAAGGAACTGGCATCGCCAAGTTATTCGCCGAAGGTGATCGCCATCGGCACCAATACCGATCCCTATCAGCCGATCGAGCGGCGCTACAAAGTCATGCGGCGCATTCTCGAAGTGCTCGACCGCGCCGGTCATCCCGTGGGCATTGTCACCAAATCGGCACTCGTGCTGCGCGATCTCGATATTCTCGCGCGCATGGCGGAACGCAAACTGGCCAAGGTCGCGCTGTCGGTGACGACGCTTGATCCCGATCTGGCGCGCCGGATGGAGCCGCGCGCGGCTACACCCACGCGGCGGCTGGAAACCTTGCGCCGGCTCAGCCAAGCCGGCGTTCCCACCACCGTGATGGTGGCGCCGATCATCCCGGCGCTCAACGACATGGAGATCGAGCGCATTCTCGATGCCGCGCAGGCCGCCGGCGTCAAGGAAGCAGGCTATGTGTTGCTGCGCCTGCCGCTGGAAGTGCGCGATCTGTTCCGCGAATGGCTGACGGCGAATTATCCCGACCGCGCCAACCACGTCTTCAAATTGATCCGTGACATGCGCGGCGGCAAGGATTACGACTCCGAATGGGGCAAGCGCATGAAGGGTACCGGGCCTTACGCCTGGATGATCGGCCGGCGCTTCGAGATGGCCTGCGAGAAACTCGGCCTTAATACCAACAAGCTGCAGCTTTCGACCGAGCATTTCCGCCATCCCAAGCGGGACGCGGCGCAGATGAGTTTGTTCTAACCGTCCCCGCATTTCACCGGCCACTGTATCGGCGATTGACATGGCCTGAGTCGCGCGCGTTGATCGGCGCGCCATGGCCGCCAAATCAAAACCCCCCGCGCGCATGCCGATCAAGGAGCCCGCCTTGCGCCCGACTTTCCGGCGCGAGCGGCGGCATATCAATAATGGCTCTTTCCCCATTGCCGGCTGCGACGAGGCGGGCAGGGGGCCGCTGGCGGGTCCGGTGGTGGCCGCCGCGGTGATCCTCGATCCGGCGCGTATTCCGCGCGGCTTGAACGATTCCAAGAAGCTCGACGCAGACGACCGCGAGGCGCTGTACGAGAAAATCTGCGCGTCGGCGCAAGTCGCGGTCGCCTTTGGCTCGGTAGCGCGCGTCGACCGCGACAACATCCTGCGCGCTTCGCTTTGGGCGCTGGCGCGTGCGGTGAAAGCGCTGCCGGTGCGGCCCAAGATGGTGTTCGTCGATGGCAACATGAAGATCGATTGCGGCTGCGATTGCCAGGCGGTGGTATCGGGCGATGCGCTGGTCGCCTCGATTGCGGCGGCCTCGGTTGTCGCCAAGGTCACCCGTGACCGGCTGATGAAACGGCTGGGCCTGGTGCATCCCGGCTACGGCTTCGAGCGGCATATGGGCTATAGCGTGCCCGAGCATTTCGCCGCCTTGGCCCGCTTGGGCCCGACCATCCATCACCGCCGGTCGTTTGCGCCGGTGGCGGCGCGGCTGGCGGCATTGGGCGCGATATCCGATGAGGCCGTGGTCGAGTTGTTGCCTCTTTAGCCCGCTTTCTCTATCTCTGGCCGTCCATTCTACCCCTGCGGGCCAATGCATTACGTATCCCTGATTATCGAATTCCTGCGCGGGCGCCCGGTAGTGGTGTTCTGGACCGTGGCGCTGACGCAAGCGCTGCTATGGACTCTGATCCCGGCGATTTTTTATAGCGCGCCGCCCGGCGACGTACCCATGCTCCTGGCCATCGGTCATGAATTCATGCTGGGCAGCTATCTGGGACCGCCGCTGGCCTTCTGGCTGGGCGAAATCGCGTTCCGCTTGTTGGGCGGCTTCGGGCTTTACGTTCTGGCGCAGGCCTGCATCGTGACCGCCTATTGGGCCGTGTTCACGCTGGGCCGCGGCATTGTCGGTACCAAGCATGCCGTGCTTGCCATCTTGCTAATGGTCGGCATCGCCGCCTTCACGGTGCCGAGCCCCGATTTCGGCCCAGCCATATTGGCGGCGCCGCTCTGGGCGCTGTCGCTTTTGCATTACTGGCGCGCGGTCGGCGAGGGCAAGCGCGGCTCGTGGTTTTTGCTCGCGCTCACGCTCGGCTTGTTGCTGCTCACAAACTATGTCGGACTGATCCTGGTCGCGTTGATGCTTTTGTTCACGCTCGCGACTTCGCGCGGGCGCCGAGCCTTGTTCTATCCCGAGCCTTGGGTTGCCACTCTACTTTTGGCGATCGTGATATTTCCGCACGCCGCGTGGCTCAGGAGCGCGCATGCGCTCGTACTGTCGGGAATAAACGACAGCATGGCCGCCGCCGGCCAATGGCCGCCCGGCGTTTGGCTTTGCATTGCGTTGGTGGCTACGCATCTGGGCTTCGTGCTGCTTATTGTTTTGGCGAGCGGCTGGCCGCGCAGCCGGCGCCGCTGGCGCGATCGCGCGCCTGAGATCGACCGCAATCCGGTCGAACCCTTTGCGCGCCGCTTTGTCTATTTTTTTGCGCTGATGCCGGCGGCCAGTGCTATCGCCGTCGCCTTTGCCAGCGAGCGGCTGGCGCCGTTCGACCGGGTCGCGCCGCTGGTGTTGCTTTCGGGTCTGGCGGTCGTGGTGGCGGCCGGCGATGAAATCTTTCTGTTCCGCGAGCGGCTGGTGTCGTCGGCCTGGGCCGGCCTATTGGTGGCGCCACCGGTGCTGGTCGTGGTGGGGCTTTTCGTGCTGCCTTGGATCGTGACTGCCGACCTCAAGATAGCGCAGCCGGCCAAGGCGGAGGGGCAGTACTTCGGCGAGACATTCGCGCGCCGCAACGGCAAGCCGCTGCCGTTTGTGAGCGGCGATGAACGGCTGGCGCTATTGGTTGCACTCGGCGCGCCCAAGCGCCCGCATGTCTATTTCGATTGGGCGCCGCAGCGCAGCCCTTGGGCCAGCGCCGGCGATGTCGTTGCGCAAGGCGGCGTGCTGGTATGGCCGGCCCCCGACAATACCGGCGCGCCGCCGCCAACGCTCAAGGCCCAGTTTCCGGCCATGGTGGCCGAAGTGCCGCGCTCCTTCACGCGGTCGGTCCAAGGCTTGTTGCCATCGATCAAGATCGGCTGGGCGGTGCTTAGACCGGCGACGCCTTAATTCGGGATCATGCGCTAGTGATAGCTCTCGCCTTCGCGCACTTTGCCGCGGAACAGCCAGTAAATAAATCCGACATAGCCGAGAATGATCGGCAGCAGGAATAGCGTCCCGATCAGCATGAAAATCTGGCTGGCGGGCGCCGCCGCGGTATCCCAAATCGTCAGGCTGGGCGGCACCAGATAGGGAAAGTTGGAAATCACCAGTCCAAGATAGCCGAGCAGGAATAGCACGATCGAGGCCAGAAACGGCAACACGTCGCGTTTTTCTCCGATCCAGCGCCAAGCGGCATAGGCGACCAACGTGGTCAGCAACGGCACCGGCCACAGGAAATAGAAATTCGGCAACGAGAACCAGCGTGCGGCGATGCGCGGTTCCAGTAAGGCTGTGTAGAGGCTGACCGCGCCCATAAACAAAAGCACGGCAATCAGGAATTGCTTGGATTGCCCGCGCGCGCGATCGGCCACTGGGCCTTCGGTCTTCATCACCAGCCAAGTGGCGCCGAGCAATCCATAACCCGCGACCAGCGCCAGCCCGCACAGCAGCGCGAAGGGCGTCGCCCAGTCGAATGCGCCGCCGGCATAGGCATCATTGGTCACGTGCACGCCTTGGATCAACGAGCCCAGGATCACGCCTTGTGCGAATGCGGCCAGCGTCGAGCCACTGATAAAGGCCGCGTTCCACATGGTCTTGCTGCGCGAGACGGTGCGGAATTCGAAGGCGATGCCGCGGAACACGAGTGACAGCAGCATCACGATCACCGGTAGATAGAATGACGGCATAATCACCGCATAGGCTTTCGGAAACGCCACGAACAATCCGGCGCCGCCGAGAATGAGCCAGGTCTCGTTGCCGTCCCAAAACGGCGCCACCGAGCGCATCATCTGGTCGCGCTCGCTTTCGCTGCGCGCAAACGGAAACAAAATGCCGATGCCGAGGTCGAAGCCGTCGAGGATCACATACATGGCCACGGCGGTGCCGATGAGGGCGGCCCAGATGACCGGCAGATACCATTCCATGGCGCTATCCTAATCTGCGCATGATCTTGTCCGAAAACCGGTGCCCACTTTTCGGGATCATGCGCGCTAACCCTTCTGCAACGCTTGCCGGCCGGCTTCCGCGGTCGACGATATCGGACTGCCGCCGAAATGCCCGGTCTCGGCCACCGCCGGTCCGAGCGGTCCCTGCGCGATCAGCCGGTTGATGTAATAGATGCCGAAAGAGAACACGATGCCATAACAAAGCACGAACAGCGCCAGCGTGGTGGCAACGCTTGCGCCCGGCACCGGCGAGGTGGCGTCGGCGGTGCGCAATACGCCTTCGACGATCCAGGGCTGGCGCCCGCTTTCGGTCACCACCCAGCCGGCGATCACCGCGACGAAACCCAACCACCAGCATTGCGCCATCACGCGCAGATACCAGCGCGTCTCGAACAAAGTGCCGCGCCACCACAGGAAGGCACCCATCAGTGCCGCCGCGATCATGAAAAAGCCGATGCCGATCATGATGCGGAAGGCGAAGAATACGTTCTTGACCGGCGGGCGGTCCGATTCAGGCACGCTATTTAGGCCCGGAAACAGGCCGTTGAGGCGGTGCGTGAGGATGAGCGAACCCGCCTTCGGGATCGAAATCTCGTAATGATTGACGCCGGCCTTCTCGTCCGGCCAGGCGAAGATGTCGAAATCGGCGGGCTTGGAGCCGTCCCAATGCGCCTCCATGGCCGCGACCTTGATCGGTTGATATTTGAGCGTATTGAGGCCGTGCTGGTCGCCGAGGATCAATTGCAGCGGCGCGATGATGACCAAGAGGCCGATGGCCATGCGCATCATGGTGCGGCCATGTTCAAGATGTTTCCCGGCCAGGATATAACGCGCACCGACCGCCAGCACGACGAAGGCCGTTGTGACATAGGCCGCGTTGAGCATATGGGTGAAGCGGTAGGGAAAACTCGGATTGAAAATTGCGGCGATCCAGTCGGTAGGGAAGGCGACGCCATTGCGCATTTCGAATCCGGCCGGCGTCTGCATCCAGCTATTGGCCGAGAGGATCCAGAACGCCGACATCGAAGTGCCGATCGCGACAATCGCCGCCGACATCACGTAAAGCCAGGGCGGCACATTGTTGAAGCCGAACAGCAATACGCCGAGGAAGGTCGCTTCCAGAAAGAACGCGGTGAGCACTTCATAGCCGATCAGCGGGCCAACCACATTGCCGACCACGACCGAGAAGCGGCTCCAATTGGTGCCGAACTCGTAGGACATCACCAAGCCCGACACGACGCCCATGGCGAAGGACACCGCGAATATCTTGGTCCAGAATTTCATCAAGAGATGGTAGTGCTCGTCGCCGGTGCGCAGCCACAGCACGCCTAGCGTAGCCAGATAGGCCGACAGACCGATCGTGAAGGTCGGGAAAATAATGTGGAATGTGATGGTGAATGCAAACTGCAGGCGCGCCAGCAGGAAAGGGTCGAATTCCATTGCACACTCCGCCCGGCCGATTGAACGCGGCAATCATAGTCACATTCGTTTAAGTTTTGCGAGTGGCAAGCGTACCGCGCCTGCGCTAAATCGAAGCGGTACCGCGGCGGTATCCTGGTCTGGCTGGAAATTTCACCGTGAAGGAAAATCCGATGAGTCTTTTTTCGTCCTGGCAAGCATGGGCCGTGCTGTCGGCGATTTTTGCCGCGCTCACGGCGATCTTCGCCAAAGTCGGCGTCGAAAATATCAATTCCGATTTTGCCACCTTCATCCGCACCATCGTCATCATGGTGACGCTGGCTTTGATCTTGCTGGCGACCGGACAATTCCAGGCGCCGGGCACGGTCTCGCCGCGCACTTATTTGTTCTTGCTGCTGTCGGGGCTGGCGACCGGCGCGTCGTGGATCTGTTATTTCCGCGCGCTCAAAATCGGCGAGGCCGCGAAAGTCGCGCCGATCGACAAATTGTCGGTGGTACTGGTGGCGATATTCGGTGTGATATTTTTGGGCGAGCGATTGAGCACGCCGAATTGGCTCGGCATCGCGCTGATCGCGGTCGGCGCCGTGCTGGTGGCCTATCGCTAGGCTATTGCGTCGCGGTGGTGAGGGTGAGCCCGAAATAATTGCGCAGGCTGCGGCCGTGTTTCTTGCCGAACCGCGGGGCCGCGATGACATCGGACAAATCGGGCGCGTCGGTCGAAGCGCGCGGCACAAATTCAGTGGGCGTGCGGCTGGTGTCGAGCCGCAATTTATAAGATCCCAGATCGACCCGGTCGGGCAGAACGAATTCCGGCGCGTCCTTACGGAATTTTCCAGCATCGACTTTGTCGAGGCCGTAGATTGGCGCGGTATAGGCCAGAGCGAGCATATTAGGGTCGTATATGGACGGCACAAACGGCGCCGGCGCGGATTGTGCGAGCGGCGTGACGGCCGGTTGTTCGGCCCGCGCGGCATTAGTCGCCGGCCAAATGAGCACCCATGCGGTCAACAAAAAAGCGGCAGCTATAAAGCCGCCGGAAATTGTGGTTTGACCGCCCCCATCCATCGATGAGAACTAGCAAAAATTGCAACGCAGGCCAAGCCGCGCGGAAGCTGAAAGATCAGCCGGCCAGTGCCTTTTTGATCGCCAGAAAATCGCGCCATGCAAAGCGTTTCTGCAGCGGGCTGCGCAGCAGGAAGGCGGGATGGAATGTCGGCATGGCGCGGATGTCGCGTTTTCCTGTGTTGAACGTGAACCAGCGCCCGCGCGTCTTGGTGATGCCTTCCTTGATGCCGAGCAGCGTCTGGGCCGAAGGCCCGCCCATGCATACCAATATGTCGGGATCGGCCAGTTCGATCTGGCGCAGGATGAAGGGCAGGCAGATCGCCGACTCCTGCGGTGTCGGCGTGCGGTTTCCGGGCGGCCGCCATGGCACGATATTGGCGATGTAGACGGAAGTGCGGTCGAGCCCGACCGCGGCCAGCATGCGGTCGAGCAATTTGCCGGAGCGCCCGACAAACGGCAGGCCTTCGATGTCCTCGTCGCGGCCGGGCGCTTCGCCGACAAACATCAACTTGGCGGCGGGGTTGCCGTCGGCAAAGACCATCTGGGTCGCGGTGGCCTTGAGCGCGCAGCCGTCGAATGTCGTCAAAATGGCGCGCAACTCGTCGAGGCTTTGCGCTCCTTTGGCCGCCGCGCGCGCGGCCATGGCGGCTTCGTCAGGGGCTTGCGGCGCGGCTGACGCGGCCACGCGTGTTTTGATCTCGAGATCGGGCGGCACGGTAAGAGGCGACTGCGCGCGGGCGGGTGTCGCCGCCGGTTCCGGCGCGAAACGGTCCACCGGCGTCTCGCCGAGCAGCGCGTCGGCGCCGGCTTCCAGATAGAAGTCGAGCAATTCGCGGGTCGGTTTATCGCCAGAGGGCATCATCCTTGCATCTTAGCACATAAGCTCCGCCTGGCACGGCGTTGCCCCCGCTGTGCAAAAGTGGAAAATGTGCCTTTATTGGCTTGCGCATGATCCGGTCCGAAAACCGGTACCCACTTTTCGGGATCATGCGCTAGGAGAGTGCGATGGCTGACCTGCCTGCCCAAGATCTGCCTGCACAAGATCTTCCCGCTCGTGAGGCGATGGAATTCGACGTGGTGATTGTCGGCGCAGGCCCTGCGGGCTTGAGCGCGGCCATCCGGCTCAAGCAGATCAATCCCGACGTCACGGTGGTGGTGGTGGAGAAGGGTTCCGAAGTCGGCGCCCATATCCTTTCCGGCGCGGTGATCGACCCGGTCGGGCTCGACAAGTTGCTGCCTGAATGGCGCGACGACGACTCGCCGGTCAAGACGCCCGTGACCGATGACCGTTTCTATTTCCTGGGCGAGAGCGGTGCGCTGCGGCTGCCCAATTTCATGATGCCGCCGCTGATGAGCAATCACGGCAATTTCATTGTCTCACTCGGAAGCGTTTGCCGCTGGCTCGGCACCAAAGCCGAAGCGCTTGGCGTCGAAATCTATCCGGGATTCGCGGCGGCCGAACTGTTGTTCGACGACAAAGGCGCGGTAGCCGGCATTGCCACCGGCGACATGGGTATCGGCAAAAACAAACAGCCGAACGCAAGCTTCACGCGCGGCATGGAATTGCGGGCCAAATATACGTTGTTCGCGGAAGGCGCGCGCGGCAATCTCGGCAAGCAGCTGATTGCGAAATTCAATCTTGCCAATGAGAGCCAGCCGCAGAAATTCGGCCTCGGTCTCAAGGAGCTGTGGCAGGTCGCGCCCGACAAGCATCGCAAGGGATTGGCGCAGCATTCCTTCGGCTGGCCGCTCGATGGCTCGACCGGCGGCGGCTCGTTCCTTTATCACTTCGACGACAATCTGGTGTCGGTCGGCTTCGTGCTGCATCTCAATTATGCCAATCCGTATCTCTCGCCATTCGAGGAATTCCAGCGCTTCAAAACGCATCCGCTGGTGCGCGATACATTCGCGGGCGGCAAACGGCAGGCCTATGGTGCGCGCGCGCTCACCGAAGGCGGTTACCAGTCGGTGCCTAAGCTCACATTTCCCGGCGGTGCGCTGATCGGCTGCGACGCCGGCTTCATGAATGTGCCGCGCATCAAGGGCAGCCATAATGCCATGCTGTCTGGAATGTTTGCGGCGCAAGCCGCCGCGGCGGCGCTTTCTGCCGGCCGCGCCCATGACGAACTGACGGACTATGAAACCAGTTGGCGTTCCTCGCCGATCGGCAAGGACTTGTGGAAAGTCCGCAATGCCAAGCCGCTATGGTCGAAGCTCGGCACATTGCTCGGCATCGCGCTCGGCGGCCTCGACATGTGGTGCAATACGCTCGGCTTCTCGCTGTTTGGCACGCTCAAGCACGGCAAACCCGATTACGCCACGCTCAAGCCGGCGGCCGAATGCAAACCGATTGCCTATCCGCGGCCGGACGGCAAATTGACCTTCGACCGGCTCTCTTCCGTGTTCCTGTCCAACACCAATCACGAGGAAGACCAGCCGCCGCATTTGCTCGTGAAGGACATGGCGCTGCAAAAGACCTCCGAGCACGACATCTATGGCGGCCCGTCCGCGCGCTATTGCCCGGCCGGCGTCTATGAATGGGTGGAGGAGGCGGGCTCGCCGAAATTCGTGATCAATGCCCAGAACTGCGTCCACTGCAAAACCTGCGACATCAAGGACCCGAATCAGAACATTACTTGGGTTCCGCCGGAGGGTTCAGGCGGACCGAATTATCCGAATATGTGATTACCTCCGGCTAAAGCGGCCACGATACTGCCACATCGGGCCTTTCAAGCTCATGGCTGTGTGCGCCGCTAGAGCTGTTCTTGCGGGTTCGGCGCAAAAAGGCCATTCTCGGCGCAACCTTGGCGGTTCGCGCGCATGCCGCGCCCCTGC